>Ga0209614_1000013_pt1 | contig 143269 bp, 141 predicted proteins | sample BlaSprsedimmetaG_FD_185484 | JGI IMG/M metagenome (GOLD analysis project Ga0209614, IMG submission 185484) | Hot spring sediment bacterial and archeal communities from California, USA to study Microbial Dark Matter (Phase II) - Blank Spring... ... | reverse complement strand
TCCGCTCCTGCGAGGGATCATCGAAGGCGCGATGACATCGCACTCGACACCGAGCGAGGTCACGAGCCTGTGCGTGTCATAGCCGGTCGGGCCGGCCCTCGTAGCAGACCCTCACACCCGCAGTGTCATGGCGGCCGAGCAGCTTACGGAGCGCTTCTGGGGTGTTGGGGATCACCCGCTCGTCGACTTCTGTGGTTCCGGGTCGCAACACAGCGACTGCGATCGAGTCCTTGTGCACGTCGAGTCCGATGTGTGTAATCTGGTTCATGGCCGGTCCCTCCGTTTGTCGGCGCCCCGGGGCTCATTCCCGCCGTGATCCACGTTATATGCGGATTCGGGCCGGCCATCTCATAGTGACTAGGGTACGAGGGCGCTCACCGTAGCGGGAATGGCAGCCGAGAGTGCGCTCGTACCGCCGAAGTACTCGACCTGCCGCACTGTCTCGCCGTTTGCCGCGATCAGCCCGGCAACGGGAGCCGAGAGAGCGCTCGGCGCCGTGAGCAGGAGCGGTCCGCCGCGGTGGGCCATGACAGCGCCACCCGCCAGCGCATCGGCGTAGCCGGCGCCCGAGGCGAGACCGATGTCGGCCATCGACATGTCCCACACGTCCATCGAGCGGACCACGACGGTCACGCCAGTCGAGTACCGGTCGCTCCCCGCCCATCGGACCACAGTGACGCCCGGGAGCGCGTCAACCGTCGCCTGCACCGCGGCCCCCACCGCGGCCGTGCCGCCGGCGATATACACGTCCCGGGTACCTGCGTTCACGAGGAACGTCCTGGTCTCCGCGCTCAGAGCACCCGATGGCGTGAGAAGGACGGGCACTTTCTCCTTGGCCGCGATCGATGAGACCGCGAGCGCGTCGGCGAAGTCATCCCCTCGCACCAGGAACGCCTGACCCGTGACGGCGCCCAGGCTGACGGCTTTCTCGGCCACCGCGCGCGCGGTGGCGTAGCGATCGCTCCCCGCGATCCGCTCGGTGGCGATACCCGAGTCGCGTAGCCGTGAGACGACGGCATCCGAGACGACGCTCCGCCCGCCTACCACATACGCCTTCTTCACGCCGAGCGCCCGGAGCGCGGTGAGGGTCGCGCCGGGCAGCGAATCGGTGGCTGCGAGCAGGATGGGGCCGTCCACTGCGCCGGCGAGCGGCGCGGCGGCAAGCGCATCCGCGAACGAGCCCCCGCACGCGATCACGGCCGTGGACGCGCCATCCGAAAACGAGTGGATCGCAGCCTCCGCCGCGGTCTCGTAGCGGTCGTCTCCCGCATACCGCGTGGAGACAGGACCGGCAAGCGCGTCGCCGGGAAGGGACACGGGCGCCTCGAACGTCGTGGCCGGACCGCTGAGCGCGCCGAAGCTCGTGCGGAAGGCCACATCCACGGGGACAGCGGTCCCCTCGGCGTAGATGTCGCCGGAGAGGCGGACGTCGTACTGCTCCCCCGCCTGGAACTCGCACAGGTCGTCGGGGTCGGGGCGGAAGATGAACGCGTTGCGGGCGTCACCGTAGTAGCTGAAGTCGGCACTGAAGAACTCGCCCCATATGTCGGTGTCCGACGCGTCGAACGTCCAGGTGCGCCCGTCCGAAACGCGCTTCAGCGTCACAACGTATGCAAGCCCGTCCCCGTTCTTGTCGGTCCAGTCGTACCGGCCGGGGTTGAGCGTGATCGACCACGGCGTGACGCCGGACGAGCTGATCCCCTCGGCGAACTCCACGGGGAAGATGCCGGGGGACGGCCAGGCGATGAAGTCGTAGGAGACGTCGTCGGCCCGGGAGCGGTCCTTGACGTATGTGGTGATCCTGGTGCCGTAACCATCGCCCGCGAAGCCGATGCCCGTACGCTGCATCGGGGGGTTGAGCAGCCACCGCCGGTGGCCGAGTGCGGCGATGTTGCTCGAGCTGGAGTCGTCGAGGCATGCGCGCTCGAAGCTCTCGGCGTCCGGATACCCGAGACCGATGTTGCTGTTCTGCGCGGCCAGGCGGGCGCGCTCGTAGAACTCGTCGCTCATATCGCTCGGCTGTGCGGGATAGTGCGTCAGCGTGGTGCAGGTGGCCAGCAGAACGGCCCCGTACTGACCGTCGAGGTTGAAGGTGGGGTCGGCCACCACATCCGAAGGCAGCCCGGCGAGGTAGCGCCCGTAGTTGATGGTCCCGAGCCCGTCTTCCACGAACGCCTCCGTGGTCTCGCCGGACGCGTACGGCGCCACGATGGACGGAACCCGTACGTACGGCGTCCCCTCATACGTGGGCTCGAACGCCTCCCAGCGGGTCCGGAGATCGGCCTCCGTGCGCGCGTACGTGTCAACGGACCAGACGGCGGCATGCGCCGCCGGCGCGAGGGCTGCGGGTGCGAGAAGCGATGCAACGGTGACCGCAAGTGCCGCCAGACGCAGGCGACGCGGACCGAGGATGGGTCGGCTGTGCGAGATCATGGACCTCCCGGGGGTCATCGCCGACAAGGGCAGCAAGGATAGTGCCGCCCGCGAGACCCAGGGGGCACCCATCCGACAGACGGTCGGAACACGAGCAGGAAAACGAAGACCCGCGGGAGGCGAACCTCCCGCGGGCCGGTCTTCTGTGGAGCCGACGAGCGGATTCGAACCGCTGACCTGCGCATTACGAGTGCGCTGCTCTACCAGCTGAGCTACGTCGGCATGACGCCTATTCTGCCGGAGCGGACCCGCCCTCCGGACGCGGCCGACGGCGTCTCCGCCTCCGCCCGCTGCTGCTGGTGGTGCCACCCTCCGTGGAGGGCGTCGTGTCCTGCTGCTTCTGCGAACGATCGGTCCGCTTCTGCGTATCCTGCCCGGACCGCCCGGACGACTTGCCGCTCTTCTTCTGACCGCCCTGCTTCTGCTGCCCGTCGCTCTTCTGAGCGTCCGGCTTCGACCCAGCCTGCTGGCCGCCGCCCTTCGAACTCCGCCGCTTCCGCCGAGACGACTTAGGGCGCTGAGAGGACTTCTCCTCCGTGATGCGCTCCGCCTCTCGCAAGGTCGGCGTCGTCCCACGAGCCACCGCAACGGCCGCGGCCTGCTGCTCCACTACCGCGGTGTCGAGCTTGCACGGACATCCTCGCCCGGCGCTGCAGTCGAGCGCCGTGAGCGGGACCGTCAACTCCGGTCCGCCCTGCTGCCGGACCGTCAGCGTCTCCCTGGGTACGTTCATCGACGAGATCTTGCCGAACGTGCCATCGGAGAAGTCCACCTGCGTGCCACACTTGGGCGCCCGCTGCTTGAAGTCCTTGTACGCCTCGTACTCGTACCGCAAACAGCACATGAGTCTGCCACACAGCCCGCTGATTTTCAACGGGTTGAGCGGCAGGTCCTGTTCCTTGGCCATGCGGATCGAGACCGGCTGGAACTCGCCGCCGAAACGCACGCAGCATAGCTGCTGACCGCAGTGGCCCAGACCGCCCACCATGCGTGCCTCGTCGCGCACGCCCACCTGCCGCATGTCGATCCGATTGTGTATCTCGGATGCGAGCTCGCGCACGAGCTCGCGGAAGTCGACCCGCTCCTCCGCGGCGAAGTAGAAGATCACCTTGGAGTCGTCGAAAAGGTGCTCCACGCCGATGGGCTTCATGTCGAGGCCGTGCTTGCGCACGAGTTCGCGGAACCGCTCGAACTCCTCGGCCTCACGTGCCCGATGGCCCTCCTCCGTCGCGTCGTCCTCGGCCGTGGCGATGCGAAGCACAGGCTTCAGCGCCGCGGGGACGTCCTCGTCATCGACGTCGCGCGGCGGGAGGACCACCTCCCCGTACTCCTGGCCTCGCTCGGTGGTGACTATGACGTTGTCGCCCTCTTCGGGCTGCGTGCCGGCCGGGTCGAAGTACAACACCTTACCGGCGTATCTCAAGCGGACTCCCACTACCGTGGGCATCGTAGAACCTCCTGTATGTCGAACAGCATGGCCTCGACGGCCAGCTGGGGGCTCACATTATAGGCCATGCACTGTCGCGCGCGACCCACCGCATCCAGCGCACGCAGCGCGGCGGGCGTGCTCAGCACCCGCGCCACCTCGGCGGTGGCGTCCGCGGCATCCGCGTTGTCAACCAACTCAGCAGCGCCTCGCGCCATCACGAGGCAGTCGCGCACCCAGCTCTCGGTGACGCTCATGATCTCGGTCACGCCCTCTCGCTCACGAGCCGTGAGCTCACGCTTCTGACGCTTCTCGAGGTCGCTCATCACGCCCCGGGAGAGGAACTCACGGACGCGCTCCACCTCCTCGGCCTGAGCCGACTTCATCTCCTCAACAGGCGCTCGTACCGCACCAAGCAACTCCCGGGCCGCGATGAGCACGTCGTGCCCATCCATCACCGCGAGCCGCTTGAGTATGCCGAGGATAGTCAGTCTCGCATTGCGCCGTCCCGGGGAACCGAGGAACTCGATCGCCCGCGGGATCACACCGTCCGATGCCGCCAGCGCAGCCTGCGCCTCGGCCTCGCCGGCTCCGCTGCGCTCCATCACGAGGGCCCGCGCCACGGATGGCGGCACGGGCGCGAACCGCACGATGCGGCACCGCGAGGCGATCGTGGGCAGCACGTCCTCGAACTCCCGGGCGATAAGCACCATCACCACGTCGGCGGGCGGCTCCTCCAGCGTCTTGAGGAACGCGCTCGCGCTCGCGTCGTTGAAGCGATCGGCGCCCTCGATGATGTACACCTTTCGAGACGCCTCAGCGGGCCTGAGGTGCACGTCGCGCACGATGTCGCGGATCTGCCCCACCACGTAGGTGACGCCCTCGGGGGCGAAGACGTGGAGGTCGGGGTGCGATCCGGCGCGCACACGCCGGCAGTCGCCGCACGAACCGCATCCGCCATCGTCACAGAAAAGCGCGCATGCCAGCGCTCGTGCCGCGCTCTTCTTGCCGGCGCCGGTGGGCCCGACGAAGAGGTACGCGTGGGCGACCGTGCCGCTCTCAGCGGCCCCCCTCAGGTGCGATACGACCCGCTCCTGCCCGATCAGTCCATCCCAGACGCAGCGCGTCATGGCGTCAGCCTCGTGAGCAAGGGCTCGACATGCCGCCACACGACCTCGGCCACCGATGCCTCCGAGCTGCGCGGAACGACCTTCACACGCCCGGGCTCCGCCTCAGCGATGCGCAGATAGCCCACGCGCACGCGCTCGTGGAAGTCGAGTCCTGCGGCCTCCAAGCGGTCCATGCCTGCCAGGGCCGCCTGCGCGAGACCAGCGGCCGGGTCCATATCGAGCAGCAGCGTGAGGTCGGGTACGAGCCCGCCGGTGGCGATCCGGTTGAGCTCGTGCACCTCTTCGACCGACAAGACGGCACGGCCGTACCCCTGGTAGGCCACGCTGGAGTCGGCGTACCTGTCGCACAGCACGATCACGCCCGCCTCAAGGGCCGGACGATAGTGTGCCGCAACGAGCTGCGCCCGGCTCGCCTCATACAGCAGCAGTTCGGCGCGAACGCCAAGCTCGACATGCACCGGATCGAGCAGGATGTCGCGGATGCGCTCGCCGGGATCGCCCGGGGCCACGCCGCCGGGCTCGCGGTACGTGCGCACCTCGTGGCCGAGCGACCTGAGACGCCCGGCGAGCAGGGCGATCTGGGTCGACTTGCCCGAGCCGTCGCCGCCCTCGAAGGTGATCATCAGTCCGCTCACTGGTCGTCCGCCCCCGCTCCGGTGGCTGCCGGTCGTTCAGCCGCGCCGCTCGAGCCGGTGCGCGCCTCCTCGTACAGGTCGTTCCCGGCGGCGTCGAGCGCCACCCACGCCGGGAGCTCCTCGAGTTCCATCCGGACGAGCGCCTCGGTGCCGAGGTCGCCGTAGGCTACCGTCTCGGCGGAGACGACCTTCGTAGCGAGCAGGGCGGCGACACCGCCCACGGTGGCGAGATACACCGCGCCATGCTCCATGCACGCCCGTCTCACCTCGGCTGAGCGTGTCCCCTTGCCGATCGTGGCAGCGATGCCCGCCTCCAGCAGACGGAGCGTCCACGCGTCCATGCGGCTCGCCGTCGTAGGTCCCACGGCGCCCGCGGGACGTCCCGCGGACGGCGGAGTAGGGCCTGCGTAGAAGAGCACCTGGCCTTCGAGCCCGAACGGCAACGCACCTGCCGCCCCGAGATCCTCGATGAGCCGCACATGTGTCGCGTCACGGGCCGTGTACACGGGTCCCGAGAGCAGCACGCGGGTCCCCGCACGGAGCGTTCTCAAGCGGCCGGCGTCGTCCGGCAGCCGTATGCGGACCGCCTCACTCATCGGCGATCGTCCTCTCCTCGTCTCCGGCTGTCGACGTACGCCAGTCGAGCGTCCGGTACGCATAGTATGCCGCGCCGAGGACGATCAGTGACGCGAGCTGCAGAGTGACACGGGGTCCGCTGAACCACGACGGATCGGTCATGCCTTCACTCAGACCACCGATCAATGCGGCAAGCAGGTCGGCAAGGGGGGCCACGACCACCATCGACAGGAGAAGCGAGACCCTGATCACCGACTCCATCGCAGTGAACACGCGGCCCCGGAGTTCGCCGGTGACGGTGCGGGCCACATAGGTGTTCCCGGCGACCGTGAGCGAAGCGATGCAGAAGCCCGCCGTGATGGCGAAGAGCAGCGATACCCAGTACACGCTCACGCTCGCGAACACGAACATCCCCACCCCGAAGACGGCCACCGCCCCGAGGAACAGCAGCTGCAGCGACACCCGATCGACGATCTTCGGCGCTATCACGGCGCCGGCGGCCATCCCCACGGCCAGCAGCACCAACACGAAGGTCTGCGGCGCGGCCACCAGTCGCTGTATCGCCTCGAACTGCTCGAGAATCGGCACGCCGCGGGCGAGGATGTCTTGTACGTACGCGAGACCGACGGTGATGATCGAGCCGCCGCCGAGTATCGCTGTCGCGATCGTGATGAGCAGACCGCGGAACTCGCGGTGCTCGCCCATGAACCTGAACGACTCCAGCATATCCTTGCCTATGAGCGAGAACTGAAAGCGCCCGGTGGCGTCTCGCCGGGCTCGCGCATCCACCTTGATCCTGCGAAGAAGCAGCGCCGAGGCGACAAAGGTGATGCTGTTGAGGATCACGCCCGCACGCGGCCCGAGGAGCGCGGGAGTGAACGGTCCGACGAACACGTCCACAAGCGGGAAGCCGCTCACCAGGATCCACCGCACGAGCGCCTCGAAACCGGCAAGGATACCGCCGGACATCGTGAGCCCGATGAGCATGCTCGCCTGCTGTGTCGTGTACGCAAGTCCGTTCGCGACAGCCACCTCGTGCTCGGCGACGAGGTCCGGGATCAGCGCGTTGCGCGCCGGCGAGAAGAACAGCGAGGCCATCTCCATAAGCAACACCACGAGGTAGATGACGGCCAGACTGTTGGTGGTGAGCAGCAACAGCGTGAGCAGCGCGCGGATGATGTCGCAGGCGATCATCAGACGCCGTCGGTCGAAATGGTCCACCAGGGCGCCGATGACCGAAGAGAACAGCAGCGATGGGATTATCTTGGCGATCATGATGCCCGCCACCGCGGACGCCGACCCGCCGGAGAGCGTGGTCACGAGCGGGATCAGAAGTCCCACGACCAGCCAGTCGCCCAACCCGCTCACGAACTGCGACAGCCAGAGCATGCGGAAGCGTTTGTTGCGCAGGACCGCTGTGTACGGCACCTTACCGGGCCGCACCGCGCCTCCGACGCCTGTTGACGTGACGGCCACTCAGCCGATCTCCACGGTCACGGTGCGCAGCGATGAACAGCCGAGGTTCACCGCGACCGGCATCGCGGCGATATGGCACGGCGCGGTGACCACGTGCACGGCGAGCGCCGTCGTGGCTCCGCCGAGGCCGGCCGGACCGATGCCGAGCGCGTTCACGTCGGCCAGGAGTGCGGCTTCCAGCGACGCGGCCAGTCCGTCCTGCGGAACGGAGCCCACCTCGCGGAGCAGCGCCTTCTTGGCAAGCTTGCCCACCGAGTCGAACGTCCCTCCCACACCCACGCCCACCACCAGCGGCGGACAGGCGCTCGCCCCCTTGGCGGACACCGTGTCGAGCACGAGACGGCGCACGCCCTCGATGCCCGCCGAGGGCTCGAGCATACGCACCACGCTCGCGTTGTCTGACCCGCCCCCCTTGAGCATCACGTGCACGGTAGCTCCCGTGCCCGGTCGAAGCGTCACGTCCAGGAACGCAGGCGTGTTGTCGCCGGTGTTGCGCCGGTCGAAGATCGCGTCTCTCACGACGCTCATCCGCAGAGCGCCCTCGCGGTACGCGGTACGCACGGCCTCATCCACGGCGGCGGCAAGATCGCTGCCCAGCCGCTCCTCGAGACCGAGCTCCACCCACACCGAGGTGGTACCCGTGTCCTGGCACAGCGGCACGCCGTCACGCTCGGCTATAGCTGCATTCTCCAGCATCTGGGAGAGCACCTCGCGACCGCGGGCGGACGATTCCGAGACAGCCGCCCGCTCGATCGCCGAGCGCACGTCGGCGCGGAGCGTCGTGGCGGCGATGCCGAGGGCGCTGCGGACAGCCTCACCTATGTCCCGCGAGGAGATCACGCTCATCCCTCGGCGCGGCCGACGGCGTCGGCGATGGCGGGCACCACGCGCTCGTCGAAGATCGAGGGGACGATGCGATCGGGCGATGGATCCTCGATGAGAGTCGCCAGCGCCCGGGCGGCGGCGAGCTTCACCGCCGTGGTCACGTGCGATACGCGATGGTCGAGCAGACCGCGGAACAGGCCCGGGAAAACCAGTGCGTTGTTGATCTGGTTGGGGAAGTCCGACCTGCCGGTGGCTACCACTGCGGCGCCCCCTGCACGGGCCTCGTCGGGCATGATCTCCGGCACGGGATTGGCAAGCGCGAACACGACCGGCTCCGACCTCATGCGGCCGATGTCCTCCGCGTTGAACAGGCCGGCTTTCGACACACCGATGAAGACGTCGGCGCCATCGAGCACGGTGCGCCCCTGCTTCCACGTCTGGCCGGCGGAACTGAGCGCCAGCACCTCGCGCTGGTCGGGATTGATATTCTCCCGGCCGGACGTGAGCACGCCCTTGCTGTCGCTTATCCTGATGCAGGTCATCCCGTACGCCACGAGCAAGTGCGCGATCGCCAGACCGGCCGCTCCGGCGCCCGATATCGCTATACGGACATCGGAGCCTTTGCCGGTCACCTTGAGCGCGTTGATCAGTCCGGCCAGAACCACGATCGCCGTACCGTGTTGGTCGTCGTGGAACACGGGGATATCGAGCTCGGCGGTGAGCCGCCGCTCGATCTCGAAGCACCGGGGAGCCGAGATGTCCTCCAGATTGATGCCGCCGAAACCGGGGGCGAGATAACGCACGGTGTCGACGATGGCCTGAGGATCCTTCGTGTCCAGGCAGATCGGCACGGCGCTCACACCGGCGAACTCGGAGAAGATGGCGGCTTTGCCCTCCATCACCGGCAGCGCTGCCTCCGGACCGATGTCACCCAGACCCAGCACGGCCGAGCCATCCGTCACGATCGCGACCATGTTCTGCTTGCCGGTGAGGTCGCGCACCGTGCTGCGGTCCTCTGCGATGACCCGCGACACCTCTCCCACGCCTGGCGTGTACACGATGCTCAGGTTGTCGCTGGTGAGTGTGAGCGTGGACACCATGGCGACCTTGCCATGGGCATGCCGGTGGAACGCGATCGGGTCGGACGGCTGGACCATTGATCTCCCTCTTCTGACGACGCCCGTCCTTGGTGGGATGAGCGGGATGCGGCTCGGAACGGCCCCCGCGATTCTACCATCCGCTCACGCACGCCGAGTCAGCCGAGATCGGCCGGGTAATCCACTTCGAGCTTCCGGCCTTCATGAGCCGCCACCCGTTGCGCCAGCAACGGGGGGACCTCGGGCATCGGATCCGGAGATTCGGGCGGCCCGAGAGGCCGGTCGACGTCGGCGTACAGGAGGTCGTCGCCGGCCATCGCTTCGGCAAGCACCTCGCCCAAGTAGACGAGCGCAGAGCCGCCGTGGCCCGGATCGCCCGGGTCGGCGCCGTCGGTGTCCACCACGATCACGAGCGACGCGAGCGACGTGCTGAGCGCGATGGCGAACTCGAGCGTCGCCTCGGCCTGGATGTCCGACTCGGCATGCGGCGCGAGCACCGCCACACCGGGCGCATGTCCGCGTGCGCACGCCAGTGAATCCGGCGTGAAGCATGAATCGCCGGTGAGGACGACCGTCACTCCCGGCGTGTCCTGATCGTCGAAGACCGCGCATGCCTGATCGGGCTCGACGTACGCGACGATCGCCGTCACGCCGGGTGCGTCTTCCTCGAGCCGCCGCCACAGTTCCTCGTTGAGGGGGCCGTCGGACAGCGAGACGACCTCGGGGAGCACGACCCAGTCCGCGCCCTCCGCTCCGGCCCGGACCACGCTCCCCACCAACGCCTCGAGGTCCTGGGCTGGCGCGGGCCGCATAGCGTATTGCACGACCGCGATCCTCACGTCACGCTCCCTCCGGTTCGGCCACCATGGGGTACATGCCCCGGCCGGGCCATCGGGTCACGCGCCCGGCGACTTCTTGCGGGTACTCTGCTTGGCGCCGGTGGACTTCTTCGTGCCTGTGGCGGGTTTCTTCCCTGCCGCGGACTTCTTGCCGCTGCCACCCCGCTTGCCCGATGCGGATGAACCCTTGCCGCCGCGAGCGCCACGCGAACGCTCCGGCTTGAGCGGGCAGTCGGGGTCGACGCAGATCTTCCACGGACCCTTGCGGGTGTGGACGATGACCTTGGGCGAGCCGCACTCGCACCGCTCCTCGGTGGCTTCGATCTCGCCCTGCTGCGGCAGCGGGTACGCCGTCTTGCACTCCTCGTAGTTCGTGCACCGGACGTACCGGCTCCCCACCTGCGAGTACGCGACCTTGAGATCGCCGCCGCACGTGGGACATCCTCCGGGCGCCACCATGATCTCAGGGCCCTTCTTGGTGGGGCAGTCAGGATTGAGGCACATGACCCTCGGCCGCTTCTTGAACTGGATGACACGCACCTGGGGCGTGCCGCACACCTCGCACAACTCGTCCACCGCCTGGTACTTGGCGTTCTTCGGCAGCGGGTAGGTGACGGCGCATTCGGGATAGCCTGAGCACCCGACGAAGTAGTTGCGGTTGCGGGGCGAGTACTTGATCAGCAGGTCGTGCCCCGACTCGGGGCACTTCCCCACCTTGGCATCCTCGTCGACGGCGCCCTTCAGCAGCTCGGCTATCGCCTCGACGTTCTCGAGCAGTTCGTCCACAACCGTGGCGAGCGCGTTCTGAGAGTGCCCCACAACGACCGGAAGCGAGGAGCAGCCGTTGGCGATCGCGTCCATCTCACGCTCGAGCGATCCGGTCATCTCCGGGGTGGTGATCTCCACCGCGTACGTGGACAGCGCCTCGATCACGGTGCGCCCTTTGTTGGTGGGCTCGATGGGGTCGTTCTGCACATACTTGCGGTCATAGAGTGTCTGGATGGCGTCGTGTCTTGTCGCCTTGGTGCCCAGACCCAGCTTCTCCATCTCCTGGATGAGCTTGCCCTGCGAGTACCGGGCGGAAGGCTGAGTCTGCTTGCCTTCCATCTCCGCTCCACGGAACTCGATCTCGTCGCCCTCGGCGATCGTGGGAAGGTTCTCGTCCTTGCGCGACCCATACGGGTAGATCGCCCGGAAGCCCGGTGAGACGACGACGTCGCCCTTGGTCTTGAACTGCTCCCCCGCCACGTCGAGCGTGACCTTGGTGCTCTCTACGACGGCAGCGTCGGAGAGTGTCGCCATGAAGCGCCGGGCCACGAGGTTGTAGAGTTTCCACGCACGAGGCTCGAGCTTGTCGGGATCCGGCGCGCCTGTGGGATGGATCGGTGGATGGTCGGTCGACTCCTTGGGGCCCTTCGTCGGCTCCAGCTTGCCCTTGGCGAGCAGCCGCTGGGCGTGCTCATGGTAGAACGGCACGTCGGACAGCGTCTTGAGGATGCCGCGCAGATCGAGGCTCGGCGGATAGACGGTGTTGTCCACGCGTGGATACGACATGTAGCCGCTCATGTACAGGGACTCGGCGATGCGCATGGTCTGCGCGGGCGTGATGCCTTCCGAGGCCGCGGCGGCCATGAGCGCGGTGGTGTTGAACGGCGCCGGAGGCTGCACCTTGCGCCGCGAGCGGTCGACCCCGGTGACCTGCGCGGTGGAGGCGCCCGCGACGGCGTCCATCACAGCCCTGGCGGCGGCCTCCTTCTTGAACTTCTCGGTCGCATGTCCGGCAAGGAACTCCTCGTCGGCAGCGGCGAACGAACCGCGCACCACCCAGTAGTCCTCGGGAACGAAGGCGTCGCGCTCCTTCTCCCGGTCGACGATCAGCTTCAGCGTGGGTGTCTGAACACGTCCTGACGACAGCACATCGCCGAACGGTTTGCGGGTCTTCGTCTGGAGCGCGAGCGTCAGGTACCGCGTGAGCACGGCGCCCCAGATGAGGTCGATGTCCTGCCGGGTCTCGCCGGCCTGCGCGAGTTCCTCGGACAGCGTGTCCTCCTCGGCGAATGCGCGCTCGATCTCGTCCTTGGTGATGGCCGAGAAACGCACGCGCGATACCGGGACGTCCTTGTTGACCGACCGGACCACGTCGCGCGCGTCGGCGCCGATAAGCTCGCCCTCGCGGTCGAAGTCGGTGGCGATGATGACCTTCTCCGCCTTCTTGGCGAGGTTCTTGATCGACTGGATGATGCCCTTCTCCTTGGGCACCTTCTCCACGTGGACCCGCGTCAGCACGGGAAGAGTCTCCAGGCGCCACTTCTTGAGGTCGATCTCGCCGTTAGCCTCAAGCAGGTCTTGCGCTCCGACGCTCAGGACGCGCGGGTCGTTCGAAGCGAGCTCGCGCACCGCCGTCTCGTCGAGCACCGGCGCGAAGTCGACCTCCATGATGTGGCCCTTGAGGCCGATGGAGACCCAGTCCTCACCGTCGCGGCGGAACCGGTAGACGGGCGTGGTGTAGACCTTCTCGGCCGTCGGCTTGCCCACCGCCAGGATCTCTGCGATGCGGCGCGCGGCTATGTTCTTCTCCGAGATGATGAGCTTCATGAAGGCGTTCTCCGCCCGGTCGGTGGCGACTCCTGCCGAGTATATATGGGGCGTCAAGCGGGAACCGGAACGGATCCTTACCGGAGACTGATCACGGGCTAGAGTCCGATCTCCCCGGAACGCGCCTTCATGGCGTCGAGAGCCAGGGCCAGGAACTCGTCGCGCTCGAGGCCGATCTCCTCGCAAGCGGCCATCTGCTCGCGGCTCGCTCCACGGGCGAACGCCTTCTCCTTCCAGCGCTTCCTGAGCGACCTCAACTCAACGTTGGCAAGCGCCTTGTCAGGCCGCACGAGCGCCGCAGCCACGATGAAGCCGGTAGTAGGGTCGGCGGCGTAGAGGGCCGCGTCCATGACCGTCTCCCGCTCGACCTTCCCGGCGTGCGCAAGGATGGCGTGGATCTGCTCGTCGTCGAGTTCGTCCGCCAGCAGCTCAGCGGTCACCACGCCGTGACGCTCGAAGTCCTCCGCCGTCTCAGCGTAGTCGAGGTCGTGCAGCAGCCCTGCAAGCGCCCAGCGCTCCACGTCCTCATCAGGCAGTCCAAGGTGGCGGGCGAGCGCCTCCATGATGATCTCAGTCGCCACGCAGTGGTTCACGAGATTAGCCGAGGGGATCCGCTCGCGTACGAGCTCCAGCGCCGCGGCCCGATCCATCATGACGCGTCACCGTCCCTGGCGGCATCGATACGGGCGGCAAGCCACTCGGCCCACGCCGCCACGCCGTCGCCGGTGGTGGCCGACATCGGGAACACCGGCACCTGGCCGTTGAGACTGCGAACGACCTCGCGGAACTCCGTCTCGTCGAAGTCGAAGACGCTGAGCGTATCGTACTTGTTGAGGATCACGGCTTCCGAGACCTGGAAGATGTTCGGATACTTGTACGGCTTGTCGTGCCCCTCGGGCACGGACAGGATTATGACCTTGGCACTCTCTCCGAGGTCGAAGTCGGACGGGCAGACGAGGTTCCCCACGTTCTCGATGATGATGAGGTCGATCTCACCGAGATCGAGCGTCTCCACCGCCCGGCGCACCATCGCAGACTCCAGGTGACACGCACCTCCGGTGTTGATCTGCACCGCCGGGATGCCGTGCGCCCGCACCTTCTCCGCGTCCACCTTGCTTGCGATGTCGCCCTCGATCACCGCGATCGAGTAGCGGTCGCGCAGCGCGGCGATCGTAGCGAGGATGGTGGAGGTCTTGCCGGCGCCGGGAGACGCCATCAGGTCCAGGACGAACACGCCGTGCTCGGCGAAGAGCCGCCGGTTGGCTTCGGCGAGCTCGTCGTTGACCGCGAGGATGCGCTGTTCGATGTCGACCTTCACGCGTCGCCCTCCTCATCGATATCGATGCTGTCGATCTTCAGCTCCCGCCCGCGAAGCAGCGCCACGACCCATCCTTCGCATGACGGACACTGCGCGCCGGAGTAGCGGTCGTGGGCCCACTCGTGACCGCAGTCGGCGCAGCGCGACACCGGTGCGACCATCGTGACCGTGAGCGCAGAGCCCTCGGCCATCGTCTCGGGCGTTATCGCCTCCCACGCGAACTGCAGCGCATCCTCCATCACCTCGGTGAGCTCACCGATGGTCACGAAGACGCGGGTGATACGCGTGGCGCCAGCGTCTTCCGCCGCGTCGAGCGAGGATGTGAGGATGCCTTCTGCGATGCCCATCTCATGCATGCGATGACCCGCTACTCGTCCTCGTCTTCGATGTCCGGTATGGCTGACGCCTTGATCTTGCGTGAGAACATCAGCCGCACGATGAGCATGCTGGCCTCGAAGAGCGCGATCATCGCTCCGGAGAGCGCCGCCATGCTCCAGGGGTTCCAGTCGGGGGTGATCATCGATGCGATGATCGCGATCGCCACCCACACGACCCGCCAGTTCTTCCGGAGCTTAGCGTAGGGGATCACGTTGAAGTAGACGAGATAGAAGACCACCACGGGGACTTCGAACGCGAGGCCGAAGCCGGCGAGGAACCACATCGCGAACGTCATCGCGCTCTGGGCGCGCAGCATCAGCTGGAAGGTCTCGCCGCTCTGGTCCACGAGCCACTGGGCGCTCGGCTCGAGAATGAACGCGTAGCAGAAAGCGACGCCCGCCAGGAACAGGAGACCCGCCGCGATCGCCGTCCACCCGAACCATCGCCGCTCTTTGCTCTTGAGCGCCGGAACGAAGAACGCCAGGGCCTCGTAGATGATGAGCGGGCTGCTCACTACGACCGCCCCGAAGATGCCGAGCCGGAACCGGTTGGCCATGGCCTCAAGGAGGTCGATCGCGTAGCCGCCCTTGTCCCCCATGACCGGGAGCATCGGCCCCAGCAGGAGGCGGTAGATCTCATCGGAGTAGTAGTAGCCCACCAGGGTCAGTACGCTCAGAACGGCTATGACCACGGTGAGGCGCTTGCGGAGTTCGTTCACGTGCTGCATGAACGGCATACGCTTGGGAGAGATGGGCATGGTGTCGCGGCGAAAGGCTAGGCCTTCTCCGCTCCCTCCTCTCCGTCGTCGGAGGCTTCCGGCTTCACATCAGGCGCAGCCGTGGCCGCTTCGGCGTCTTCGGACCCGGAAGGCGGGTCCGGGCTCTGAGCGGCAGGCGTCTCATCAGACGAGGTGGCGCCCTCGGCGGCTGGCGTCTCATCAGACGAGGTGGCGCCCTCGGCGGCTGGCGTCTCGTCAGACGCGCTCTCCTTCTTGGCCTCAGTGGGACCCGGACGCGTGAATCCGCCGCTGCCCACCTTCTCCCCGAACTCCTTGCCCTTCTTGAAGGGGTCCTTCTGGAGCTTGGGGTCAGCGGTGAACACCTCTGCGCGGATCGTCGACTCCATCATCGACTGATAGCGCCGGAAATCGCGCATGAACCGGCCGATGGTACGGGCGAAGTCCGGAAGCTTGTCGGGGCCGAACAGCAGCAGCGCCAGCACCGCGATGATCATGAACTCCCAGCTGCCGATGCCGAACAAGGGTCAACTCCTCTGTGTAGTACCTGGCCGGTGCACGGCCCTGACGTGAGTCACGAAGCCTGCTGAGCGCGCGGGCAAGACCCGCGAACTAGAAGCCTCTGGCCTCCTCGACGCTTGCGAACAGCGGGAAGACCTTGTCGAGTCCGGTGATCCGGAAGATCTTGAGGATCGAATCAGCGGTGCACACGAGACGCATGGTGCCGCCTTGTTCCTTCACGGCCCGCAGCGCGCTCACGAGCACGCCGAGACCGGAGCTGTCGATGAAGCCGATCTTCTCGAGATCGACGATCACGTCTTCGCAGCCATCGTCCATCACCTGCGCGATCTCCCGCTTGAGCGTGGGCGACGTGTAGACGTCGACCTCACCTGCAACGGTGATCACGCAGCTCCCATTCTCGCGTTCAGTCTTGATGTCCAGTTCCATGACCGGGGCACCGCTTTCTCCCGAAGGCACGTGCGTGCACGATTGTACCCGTACCCCGTTCGAGTGACCAGCGCACCCCCGCAATCGTGTGAACGCATGTGGCAAGGGGTAGTAACAGGGTGGCCGGTTCGCCGTTCTGGGGGTTGTGTATGTCGCTTACAATCCACCTCGATCAGGAAGAGCAGCGGTGGACTCTCTCGTTGCAGGGAGAGCTCGACTACAGCGAGTGCGCCGCATTCCGCATGACGATCGACCGCATACTCAAGCATGCGCCGCCGGCCACCGTCGTGGATCTCTCCGAGTTGGACTACCTCGACAGCTCCGGCCTCGGACTGTTGTTGGCCCTGTCGAAGGAGTACACCGGGCTCGGCGGGAGGCTCATCCTCGTGACCAACGAGTCTGTGGACAACATCCTCGACCTCACGCGGCTCTCGGGCATCTTCTCCTGCGCCTCAACGGTGGATGAAGCGTGCCTGATGCTCGAAGACGTGGACGACTGAGGTCGCTCGGGGATTATCGCGTACATGAAGAACGGCCGACCCTCATGGACCGGCCGTTCCTGCCTCTCAGGTGCGATGATCAGGGCGTGGTGGTCGTATCGCCCGATGCTTCGACCTCGGCAAGCATTCCGCGGGCGTTCTCCACCTGCTGCGCCAGGTCGGCGTTGTCGGCCGCCCCGTCGATGAACGCGCGCAGGCCCTCCGCGGCGCTCTCATCCTGCGCGTAGTACAAGGCGAACGCCTTGTTGCCGAGCGCGATATCGTTGCCGGGATCCAGGGCGAGCGTCTGGTCGTAGAAGCTCACCGCGGCCAGCCACATCGGCACCGAAGCCGGGTACTGGCCGCTCTCGTACAGGGCCACCGCCCACTCGAAGTACGCGTGACCCACCTGGATCACGATGTCCGGGTTCTCTGGGTTGGACTCGACGGCGACCAGCGCCGCATCCACTCGCGGCTGGAACTGCGACGTGATTGTGTCACCGCTTGCGGCACCGCCGTCAGCAGGGGCGGCGCTGCCGCCGATGCCCGCGGCGACCACGGCCACACCGCCAAGACCGAAGGTGATAGCCAGTAGGATGACCACCACGCGCATCCACGCCGGGGTGTTCGACTTGTCCACGGCCATCAGTGTGCGTGTCGACTTCTTCGCCATTGCGCTCCTTACACGTTCACAAGCGTGAGCCGTCCGGCCCCACCCTCTGGTATCACTACTCGCCGGTGGCCGACGTCTCGCCGGTGGCCGACGCGTCCGTCAATCCGCCCATGTCGCCGATTGGAGGATGTCCTTCCGGCAGCTTGCCGGAGTCCAGCTGGTCCGGACTGAGTTGTGGCGCCGTGGAACCCGTAGCAGGCGTCGCGGTCCCTGAAGACGAGACCGTGCCGCCGTCGGGAATCACGAACCCGATGATGACACCCAGAAGCAGACCGATGACCGTCATCAGAGCCGCCACGGTCAGACTCACCTGCTTCTCGATGAGGCTTCCACCTGCGGCAGGAGCTGCAGCGGCTGCCGAGCCGCGCGGCGCCGCCTTGGGTTCGCTCTTGCCTGAACGCTTCGGGGCGCTTTTCTGGGGCTGACGGGATGAGGGCTTCGGGGCCTTCTCGGCCACCTCTTCCTCCTCGTCGAAGAAGAAGTCCTGGTCGCTCACGTACCGATACCTCCTCGATAGTAGGGAGACCGAGAGCTCACGTATGGCTGCGGTCCCGCGAGATTATAGCACCGACCTTCGGGGCGAACGCCGCGTCCCCGGCCAGCCTGTTCTCCGCGTTGCTGATGCCCAGCATGGCGATGGTGGCGAACACGAGCGCTCCCACGACCCCGGCCGTCTCCGGCTCGAGACCTGCCCACGGTCCAAGCAAGAAACCCGCCAAGTAGCCGGCGAGAAGCGAGAAGACCGGCACCAGGAAGACGGCGGCGGCGCGCGAGCGGATCGTGTCGGGGATCACCACGTCCACCACATCGCCGACAGTGGAACCCAAAGCGTCGGCGACGTCGTGCATCACCGTCTCCCCGCCCTCTTCCCTCGAGCAGAGCGTGCACCCGCCGCATCCCGCCGAGACCCGCATCAGGACGTCCACTGCCCCATCGTGAACGGTGATGACCTTGCCTCGCTCACGCATATGTGTCAGTCCCTGATCTTCCGCCGGATATCCTGGAAGCGCTCGCGCATCGGCTCGGTCTCCACCGACAGGTGTTGACCGCGCTCGTAGAGCGCCTTGCCGTCCACCATCGTCAGCAGCACGTCTTCCAGGTTCGACGTGAGCACCACAGCGCTGTACGGGTTCTCGGTGGGCACCTGATAGCTATGCGAGAGGTCCACCGCGATGATGTCGGCACGCTTGCCCGGCTCAAGCGAGCCGGTGATGCGGTCGAGTTTGAGCGCTTTCGCGCCGCCGATCGTAGCGAGACGCAGGAACTCCTCGGCGGTGAAGAAATCCTTGCTGCCCAGCAAGCTGCGCTGGACGAGCAGACCCGTGCGCATCTCGGCGAAGAAGTCTATCGTGCTGTTCGACGCCGGTGAATCGGTACCCATGCCCACGCGCAGCCCCTTGGCGAGGAAGTCGCCGAGGGGGGCGGTGCCCATGGCGAGCTTGGCGTTGCAGCGAGCGCACAGGGCCACCGCCACGTCTGTGCGCTCAAGGATGGCGATATCGTCCGAGTCGACGTGCACACAGTGGACCGCGAGCACATTGGGGAGCTCGAGCACGCCCCACTGGTACACGTACCGCACCGGGCTCACGCCCGTTGGCATCCACGCCTCTTCGCCCCATCCGGACTGTGTGCGGAAGTCCTGCCCGAGCGGAGACGATCCGTACTTCACGAAGTCGTACTCGTCCCTGCTGCCGGCCAGGTGGAGCGAGACATGCGTGTCGTTCGTCCCCACAGCCTCCGCCACCGCCTGGAACAGCCGCGGGTGGCACGTGTACGGGCCGTGCGGCGCGATGCCGATCGACATGCGCGCTGTGTTCGATCGCGCCTCCCACGCCCGCATGTCGTCGAACGCGGCAGCCACCTCGGCCTCGACCTTCCCGGCGTCCATCGATGAGACCTCGCGATAGATGACCGCGCGCAGGCCAGCGCTGTCTGCCGCCTCGAGGGATGCGCCCGAATACGTCACGTCGGCGATGGTGGTGATGCCCGAGCGTATCGCCTCGGTCGAACCGAGCACGGCCGATTCACGCCAGTCGTCCTCGGTCAGCCGGTCCTCCAGCCGCTGCACCTCCATCTTCCAGCGCGTGTACGGCAGATCGTCCACGACACCGCAGAAGACCGAATACTCCAGGTGGGTGTGCAGGTCCACGAAGCCGGGCATCAGAGCCGCAAGACCGTAGTCGGTGACCTCCTCGTCCGGATACGCGGCGAGGAGTTCCGCCCGCATGCCCACCGCGAAGATGTCGGAGCCGCGGATGACGATGCCCCCGTCCTCGATGTACGGAGCGCTCATGGGAAGAACGTATCGCGCCAGAAGAAGCATCGTCACGACCTCCGCAGGTGGGTTCGCCAGGCTCCTATCCTACATGCTCGCGCACGCGCGCTCCAACGCGGAACAGCTCGCGTCACTTCACCGCCACGTGCACCGCCACGATTCCGAAGGTGAGGTTGCGCCAGGTGACCTCCGAGAAGCCCGCCTTGTGAAGTTCGCCCGCGAGAGCCACCTGTCCGGGGAACGAGAGGATGGACTCGTTGAGATACTCGAACGAGGCGCGGTCGCCGGTGAGCTTCTCGCCGAGGAGCGGGATGACCGTGCGCAGGTAGAAGTGGTAGAGCGCACGGAACGGCGGGAACAGCGGGCGGCTGAATTCGAGCACCACATAGCGCCCTCCCGGGCGCAGGACCCGGAACACCTCGCTGAAATTCGCGGCGCGATCGGGCATGTTGCGCACGCCGAAGCCGACGGTGACCACGTCGAAGCTCTCGTCGGGCATGGGCAGCGCCTGTGCGTCGACTACGTCGAACTCGATGATGGTGGGGCCCTCGTAGACCGCGACCTTGGCCTTGGCGACCTCGAGCATCTCGGGGACGAGGTCGGTGGAGAGGACCCGCGCCGGACGCCCTTGCTCTGCGAGGGCGAGCGTGAGGTCGCCGGTGCCCGCCGCCAGATCGAGCACCTCTGATGAGCGCCTCAAGCGCGCGAGCCGCACGGTCGTCCTCCGCCAGAGGTGATCGAACCCCATGCTGGAGTACCTGTTGAACCGGTCGTACTCGGATGCGATCGTGGAGAAGATGTGCCTGGTACGCTCCTCGCTCGGGCGCCCCGCCTCGGACGCATGCCGCCCGCGCGCCATCACGAACCCTGCTTCATGTAACGCGTGTCGCGCTCACGGAGCGCCGGGATGAGCGTCTCGGCGATCACCCTGAAGAGCAGGCCGGCGTTGTTGAAGATGTGGCCGGCGTTCATCTTGGCGGGCCAGTTGAGCTCGGTCTTCTCGCACACCGTGCTCTCGTTGAGGAGGGCGATCTCCTCCTTGTACTCACCGAGCAGCCGCCCGCGCTCGGGCTCCTCGTGGCGCATGATGTCGTCGATGCGCGCCATGGCGATCTGCGCCTCGAGGATGCGCCGCTCTGTGGCCATCGCGGTCCTCTGGTCGATGGCACCCACCTTGGCCTTCACGCGGTTGATGCCCACGGCAGCCGCGTAGGTGGCGTCCACCATCTCGTCGAGCGTCATGGCGTCCGGGATGTAGTTGAGGATGTGCTTCCACGAGGGCTGAAGGAGCAGTTGGCGATGCTCCTCGAGCGTGCGGGCGCGGAGCGTGTACCCGAACTCCTCGGGGTTCTCGAAGACACGCGATCCCGGATCCAGGAACGGAGCCATCGGCCCGATGAACGGCAGCAGCTTGGGGTTGTTCCCGATGCGCGCGTAGAGCTCCTCAACGGCCGCCGCCGTACCGAGCACCGACTCGGCCGTCTGGGTGGGGATGCCGGTCATGAAGTACAGGTCGAAGCGCTGGCAGTTGTGCTTGAAGGCATGCTCGATCGACTCCGACAGCGCCTCCCACGTGTACGGCTTGCCGAAGGCGGCGCGCACCGCATCGTCGTGGCTCTCGGCCGAGACCTCCACCGAGTAGTCGTTGAGGTTCTCGTCGAGCAGCGCGTAGAAGTCCTCGCTCGGCGGCGTGAAGAACTCGAAGCCGATCGGGTTCTGGAAGTCGATCTTCTTCAGACCCGTGATGAACTGCTTCACGTAGTCGTCGCCGGCCTGGCGGAAGTCGTTGAGCACGAACACCGGTCCCGGGATGTGCTTGGCGATGTGCGCGATGTCCCTCACCAGGAGGTCGGGGTCGCGGAACGCCACACGGTCGCGCCCGAAGTGCTCGCGGAACGCGGTGGCCGAGCCGCCGCACGTGGCGCAGTTGCGCGTGCAGCCGCGGCAGGTGAGCGACGCGGAGACCGGGTAGGAAAGCCAGCCCTTGAACGGCAGGGAGGAGGACATATCCGCCGAGCGGATGACCGAGCGCATCGAGAAGCTGTAGTCGAGCTTGACGTGATCGAACTCCGGGGGCACGCAGGCGAAGGGGTTCACCACCACCGCGCCAGAGACGTCCTTGTACGTGAGGTTGGGGATGTCGGCCACACTGCTGTTGCGCTTGAGCGCATAGACGAGCTGCGTGAAGGGGTCCTCGGTGGAGTCGCCGCGGATCACGTAGTCCACGCAGTCGTACTGCACGAGCTCCTCGTGGAAGTACGACGCACTGAGCCCGCCGAACACCACAGGCGTGTCGGGATGGTACTTCTTGCAGATGCGCGCGATCTCGATGGAGCCGTGCGCGTGCGGCGCCCAGTGCAGGTCGATGCCGAAGGCCACCGGATCCATCGACGCGATCGCCCTCTCCACATCGAACTTCGGCTTGGTGAGCATCAGCAGCGCGAGGTTGCTGACCTTCACATGCAGGCCGTGCCGCTCGAGATACTCGCCGATGGTGGTGAAGCCGAGCGGATACATCTCGAAGATGGGGCTCGAGGGCACGAGATCGGAGACCGGTCCGTACATGATGGACGTCTCGCGGAAGTCGTACACGCTCGGCGCATGGAGCAGAATCAGGTCCGGCTTCGACATCGGATAGGGGCCTCCTCGGGCCATAACACGGGCGGCGATGCCGCCCGGGAAGAGACAACGGCGCAGTATAGCACAGACGCACGGCATGCCTGCCGCGGCGGACAGCGCCCTGCTAGCGAAGCTCTCCTTGTGCCGAGGCCTCCACGCGATCCACCAGCCAGCCGCTGTCGCCCTTCACCAACGTGTACGTCGTCTCGTAGCTGACCGCGAGCGGCTCCGTGAGATACGTGAGCGTGTCCAACGAGAAGTACCGGTAGGTCCAGTCCTCACGGGCCGCCACCACCGCGGTGGTGGCTTCTTCCGAAACGGAGCGCACCTCCATGTTCTCGATGGACTGCTCTATCCCTTTGCCGTCCATAAGGTTGAACTGGACGTACGCATCTACGCGCACGAACTCCTCCGGGGTCATCGTGGCGGTTGGGATGCTCGAATCCGCCATGCGATACGAGTAGCTGATCCAGTCAAGATACGAGCGCACAGCCGATTCCGGCGTGCCGAGGTCCCATGACTCCGGCACAACGGCCGTGGCGACCTCACCGGCAGACGTGGGGTCGGTATCGCCTGACACCGGTCCGTCACAGCCGCAGGCGAGGAGCGCCAGTGCGGCAGCCGCGCACAGCAGAGCGCAACGGAGTGGCATACCCGACGTCAAGGTGCGGCCTACCTCGTCCCGACAGCGCCGGCGGAGACCCGGCAACGGCACGCGAGGCTCTTGAGGTCGCATGGCATGCGAAGCTGCGTGACGCTCATGCCCTCGGGCTTGCGCAGGCGGATGATCGGCGTGAGAAGCAACGCTCCCGTGACTCCCGCGTTGGACAGCAGGTCGAGGGTGATCTGCACCCACCCGGGTGAGCATGCCACAAGCGCCACACGCGCGTTCAGCTCTGGATTCAGACGAGGGATGTCGGTGAGATGCCGCACCGTGAGGTCGCCGATCACGGCGCCAGCGTCCTCCGGCAGCTCGGAGAAGTACGCAACGGGCTTCACGCCGTACTGCTCGGAGGGGAACACGGCCTGGAGCGCCTGGAGCATCTCGGCGGTCCCCACCTTGATGACCGGGTACTCCTCGGAAAGGCCGAGGAACTTGGTGATCTCGACGTACAGGAGCACAGGGTCGTACCCGGCGCCCGGCCGCCCGATGTCGCCGACGAACGATATGTCGCGGCGTACCGTCTCCTCCTTGATGTTGAGCTCCTCGGCTATCTGGCGCGAGGTGATGCGCTCGGGAGCGCCCACACGGAGCAACTCCCCGAGGTAGCAGTGGTAGAGCGAAAGGCGGTACAGCGTTGCGTCGGGCGTGTTTTGCGGGTCAGCCATGCCCATCCCCCTCGAGTGGAGCCGATGATTCGTAATCTTACCGCGTTTTTACGAATCCGTGAACGAGTCATCGGCCTGACGTGGGATGATTCTCGAGCGAGCGATGGGGAAGCCGTTAACCGCGAACGGACTCAGCCACGTTCAGGTTGGTGGAGAATCGGCTCGCGGGGTCCGGCAGGCCCGGATGCGACCGCTAGTGGAAGTACTCGGAATGGAGCGATGTGGTGAGGAACGAGGTGAAGAACAGCGACAGTATCGCGAGAACGAACCCCAGCAGGAGGAGCATCGCCGCGCTGCGGCCCTTCATGCCGTAGAAGCGACGCGCGTGGAGGTAGATGCCGTAGACGAACCAGGTGACGAGCGACCACGTCTCGATCGGGTCCCACCCCCAGAAGCGGCCCCAGGAGTAGTACGCCCAGATCGCGCCGGTGAGCATACCGATACCCCAGAAGGCGAACGTGAGCCCGGCGAACCGATATGACTCACGATCGAGCGTGGCCGCATCCGGCACGTTCGCGACGCGTTGCACGAGCGTGGTGTCGCGAGCGATGTACAGCACCCCGTGGCCGAGAGAGATCAGCGCCGCCGCGAACGCCACGAAGTAGAAGCACACATGCAGCACCAGCCACACCCCCCTGAACGTGAGGGGCAGCATCTGGACTTCAGGACCGGTGTAGACGGCGAGTCCGAGCAACAACAGGACCGCCGGGTAGATCAGCGTGGTGAGGTATGCGCTCACGGGACGCCGCCAGCGCAACGCCTGCATGAACGTCATCGCCACCCAGGCGTTGGACGACAGCACCTCGTAGCGGGTGAGGTACGGCCCGTGCCCGGTGCCGTACCACCGCAGCCCGAGCGCCACGGAGTGCACCGCCAGCCCCACGAGCGCCAGCGTATGACCCGCTCGTGCGATACCCGGCTTCGACATCGTGGTCCCGAAGACGACGCATCCTGCCGCGATCGCATAGGCCACGAGCGCGAACACGTGCAGCGGTGTCTCGATCGCGAGGGCCTGCTCCATCACGCGTCCTCTCCCGTGCCGGCATCGAGTCCGAGTATCGCATCCCGCTCGGCTACGTACGCGCGCGACATCCGGGCCGCATGCCAACCATAGCGCACGCCTTCATCGGTCTCCACTAGCGCGAGTTCACGCGGGATCCACCCGTACAGCATCAGCGAGCCCAGCGCGATGATGCTGAAGCCGATCAAGAGGACGGTCATCCCCGGCTCGCGTTGGATGATGAAGCGGGCCCACTGCGCGGTCCCGATGTACTCGACGGTGAGCCCGGCCACAGTCCCGGTCCCGCCTTCGGCCAGAGTGACCGGCTCGGAGGAGTCGTCACCCGCCGGGCGCAGGCCGAGCGGCTCGGCCGCACGCACCGCGTACGGATCCCACCGCGCATCGACCACCACGCCTCCAACGTCGTACGGCTCCTCCGTGTACGCGACATCGCCCTCCTCGATGAAGGGGAACTCGATACGGACGGGGTACTCGACGCCTTCGTCCGTGCGGAAGATCACGAACGCGGCATCACCGAACTCGCCGGGCTGGGCGTAGATGGTGTGGCCGTTGAGGCGGAGCGGATGGTTCACGCTCACGACCCGGGGCGTCCAGGAACCGCTGCCGTCGCGCGTGGACAGCGTGGCGCTCACCTCACGAAGGCCGCCGCCCGGCCATGTCGCCACCGTCACGCCATCGAACCGGATCGGCACGCCGATCTCGGGCACCGCCTGCGCATCCTCTACGGCCCAGTATGCGTCTCCCGGAGAGTGCACCTCGCCCTCGGACAGGTCGAGGATCGCCCCCCGAGTGGACCCGAGAGCCACCGCGGCGGCGATGAGTGACACGAACATGCCCACGTGAAGGATCGCCGACGCCCATACGCCAACACGATGGCGTGCGAACACCCGCGCATCGCCCGCGACCCGACGCTGGCGGTACCCGACCGCCTGCGCCCGTGCCGCGATGTCATCAGCAGAGGCCCCCACGATCGCCGTGCGCGCGACGCGCCCCTCCCCCGACCAGGCGCGCCATGCGCCGGCAAGCATGCGGAGGGTCGCGATGCCCAAGACCACAGCGAACACTGCAAGCATCGCGAGGAACCACCAGGAGCTGAAGATGGCGTGCAGCCCGAGCGCGTCCGCGACACCCGCAAGCAACGGATTGCGCGCCCGCCAGGCGGCGATCGTCGCCTCACGCCCGGGTGACGATTGCGGGATGTACGCACCGATCGCGCCGCAGACGGCAACGAACGCCATCAGGGCGATGGAGGTGCCACGGGAGGTCAGGACGTCCAGTAGTCTGCGCATGCGGATAATGGTAGCAGGTGGCGGCCGCAGGGGCCGCGGGACGCGGACTACCAGTTCTCCATCCCGGTGGCGGTGTCGTTCATCGTGTGCTTGTTCGAGCCGCCGGAACACCCGCTCGAACTCGAAGAGACGAGGCAGTCCGAGAGCTCGTAGTCGCCCGGGTTCTGGCGCTTGTTGAACCCGCTCACCCGCATGTTGGAAAGGTCCCCCTGGTACGCGAGCCGGGCGGGCATCGTTTGGGCGTCACCGATGAGCCGGGACACCTTGCCGCCATGCGGCACCAGGATGTGGCACCTGATGCACGGGTAGTCGGAGTGCGCGCCCCTGCGATGCACGATGTTGTCCTGCACCTTGTCCGCCGGATGGCAGTTGGTGCAGAAGACGCCACCGGATGTACCGGAGAAGTTCTGCATCGAACTGATCGTGATCAGCGTGCCCTCAAGCGCTCCGGTTCCGGGGCCCCATTCCGGCCAGCTCGTGTGCGGTCCGCGAAGCGAGAACCGTACGGTTGCGCCGTGCGGGCCTTGCGGCACCGTGACTGCCGCGGGATTGGTGACCCAGTTCCCGGAGCCCGCAGGGCTCTCCACCATCGCATACGGAGCGGTGGAGTCGCCGTGGCAGTCGGAGCACATCATCGTGTCACCGGGATTCCAGCCATAGGCCACCTGATCCGCGATCAGGGTCGATGTCTGCCGCGTTGCCGGGTCGGAGTCCTTATCGAGATACCCGGGCACCCTCACCTTCGAATCAGTCGAGAAGCCGTTGGCGAGGTCGTACTCGTAGTCGGCCTCCGACTCATAGTAGTAGCCGTCGAGGGTGGCGAAGACCGGGTGCCGGGAGTTGTTGCCCACGTTGAAGTCCTGGGCCACGTTGGTCCAGTTGTCAGCGGTCTCTGTCGTTTCCACGGTCCACGACGACTCTGTCCAGGAGTCCCACACCATGTCCCCGCCCCAGCCGGCGAGGTCCGTGTTGGCGCTCGAGTGGCACTTGAAGCAGACCTCGTACTCGTATGTGGCCATCTGCTTGTACACGAGCTCCACTCCCGCTCCGCCGTCGTGCGCGTAGTCGATCGTGGCGGGGTAGTTCTGTGTGACAAGCGAACGCAGGGTCGTTGACACGGCAGCGGCGTCGACACCGAAGCCGACCCCGCGCACGCCATTGAGGGCGTCGGACACGAGGTTGGTGGTGCCGTACACGTGCCGTGCCTTACCCACGATGTGTGGGTTATGGCAGTCGGCGCACTCCACGTGCTTGTTCGCGCTGATGTAGTCCTGCGTCTCATCCACCGACGAGATCAGGTGCTTCATGTAGTAGTCGGCAGGCTTATGCCCGAACGGGCTGTTCGCGGAATCCATCTGGTCGGCGATGGCGCGCGTCGCCGCGCCCATGGCTTGCGAGCCATAGTAGTCGTAGGTGCTGCCGCCGATCTTGTCGGTGGAGTTGCTGTGACAGCGGAAACACATGTCCTCTTCGTTGATCGCCACCTCTGACGCGTCACGTATCTGGCCGAGTGCGTTGAGGAGCCGCTGCTCAGGCGAGTAGTGGACCGTGAAGGAGAACGGAGTGGTCTCGGTGTACTGCCCCGGCTCGAGCGTCCCGTGACACTTGGCGCAGTTGCCGTGGAATTCCGACCCGTCGGCGAAGTAGGCGGTGGCCTCGTAGTTGTGCGGGGAGTCCGCCCAGTAATCGTCTTCAACACGCATCACCGCGGTCGCCGGGAGCACGTTGTCCGCCTGCCCCGGGGGCGTGGGGGTCACGCCATCCACGGAGCGGAAGATCCTGAACGGGAGCGTGTACGAGTGGCAACTCAGGCAGAGGCTTTCATCCGTGTTGGACGCGGTGGGATTCGCATCGAGACCGCTGCTGCGCAGGTTGTACGAGTTGCCGAGGCCCTCCCACTCGGTGTGGTCCACGTGGCAACTGATGCACGAGAGCTCCTGCGTGATCTCACCGAAGACCGGATACAGGCCGTCCTCTCCTGGGGCCTGGTCGGGATCGGCCGCGTCGAGCACGTGGTGGTACGACAGGGTGGAGTCCACCATGCCGTGCAGCGCGCTGTGGCACACACTTTCGAAGCAACTGGTCTGGCCGGCAGGCGAGCCCATCGGCGCATGCACGTCACCGTGGCACACCGTGAGGCAGTTCTCCGCGTCGTCGCTGTCGTGGCCCGAGCGGATGTCCCACAACCGCAACTGGTTCCTGTCGGGGTCGCCCTCGGTCTTGGGCGCGGCACGCAGGAGCCCCGCCACTTCAGCGGATGCGCTCACTGGCACATAACCGCCGGCGCCTGAGTTCGCCTCGCTGTCCCAGCCGAACGGTCTTCCCGTGCCGGGATCGACGTCGGCGGTGGTGTGACAGGTGAAGCAGAACTGCCGCACACCCGCATCGGTGCCCGTTTCGAGCGACGAGCCGAGCACGTCCGAGAGGAGCGTGGCGTTACCCCGCGTGGAGCCGTGCGGGTTGTGGCACTCGTAGCATGGAAGCGGCGAGCCCACGGGCAGATCGCCGCCCGCAGTCATGATGCGATGGCCGTTGGTGGCGCCCGGATTATAGACCGCAGTGAGCGCCGAGCTGGCGATATCAGCCGCGGCGGACGGTGTATCGAAGGTCATCCCGCTTGCCGGGGTGGCCGAGTGGCAGCGGAAGCACACCGCCGCGTAGTCGCCATCCACGGTATCCGCCGCAGTACCGCTCGAGCCGCCGAACGTGTCGATCAGGCCGTCGTACTCGCTCACGCCACGATGCCCTGAGTGGCACCAGAGGCAGTCGCCGGCCACGCGTGTGGCCTCACGGCTGGCGAACACCCAATCGTCCATGGAACCCGACGGAATCGCGGTGTGCGGATTCGCCACCGGGTCCGCATAGGTGGTGGCGCCAGGGAACGTGCCGAGGGTGGGATAGCCGGTGGCGTTGCGTGTGGGTGTTGTGAGGCCCGGATAGGCACCCAGCCCACGCGAGCGATACCAGCTCTGGTAGTCGTCATGACACGCGTAGCACCAGGTGTTGTCCGCGCCCGTGACCGTGCGTGTCTCCACGGTGACCCCATCCGGGAGTGTCACGTCTATCGACCGCTGCGGGATGCGGAACCACTCGGTGGAGTCTTCGTGCGAACAGTGGCAACTCGCACAGGTGTCGGTGAGGTCTGCGCTGCCCCCCTGCCCGCTGCCGCCTCAAGGGCGTGTCCGCTCGTACCCGCGAACGACGCGTTGCTCAAGCCGGTCTTCACGTTCACGGCCGCAGTGCCGTCGTGGCATCCGTAGCAGAACGTGACCCCGTTGAAGTCACCGGTTCCCCCGCCGAGGTCCCTGAGGATGTTGTCGCCGACCGCCTGGTGGGGCACGTGACACTGGGTGCACGCGTCGGTTTCGCTCGAGTACGTGGTATGCGGCGTTGCCGCGAGGGCCGGCGCGCTTACGACCCCAACGAGCGCCAGGGCCGACACCGCCGCGACGATGACGGCACGCAGAACCCGGCGAGAGCGCGTCCGGGAGTCTGCCCCCGCAGTACACGCGCTATCCCCCAGCTGTGCCGATGGAACCTCTATGCAACGGTCGATATGCTGCAATCCCCAGCTCCTGTGCCGCACTGCACGCGCATGTGGCGCGCCGCCCCCATGGCGCACGACGAACGGGACAAACTCGATGCCTGCCTTCACCGACATTGTGACAGAGTCCACACGGCTCTGCCAGACGTCATGACCACTCATGGGGAGCCGCTTCACCACGCTTCCCTGATCCCGTAGACCATCACACGCCCCGTGCCGGCGTCCGTGACGTAGAGACGGGAGTCCTCAGGCACCCACGCCATACCTCGTGGCGACACGAGGCCCCCCGACGGAACCGACACCTCGTCGATGGAGTCCACGATCATTCCATCGGCATCCACGATGGCCACCCTGAGAGCGAGGGCATCGAGGACCGCCATCCGGCCGTCTCCAAGCGCCGCGATCGAGCGGGGGGTCATGTGGGGACCTTCATGGACCTCGATCTGCTCGCCCGATTCCGGATCGAGGACGATCAGCCTGCCGGCTCCCGGATCGGTCACCACGAGCCCCTGGGGCGTCATCGCCAGCCCACCGGAGAAGCCCATCGGGACCCCGGCGCCCCCCAGCGTACGGAGGTAGCCGCCCTCGGAGTCGTAGACCCTGACCGTACCGTCCGCCGCATCCGCCACGAAGAACTCGCCATCGGCGTATGCGACCGCGGTAGGCTGCACGGGCTCCTGGCCGCTTGAGCCGGGAGTGAGCGTGATCGTTGCAGACGTGGCGGGCACGGCCTCCACTACCACCACGCGATCCGCGGCGTTGTCCACCACGGCGACACGCCCGTCCGCCACTGCCAGCACCGACGGATACGCCGAGGTCACGCCACTTGCCGAAGGGATCACGATCGAGCCCGCATCGCCCCCCAGAGCGTCGAAGATACGCACGACGCCCGCGTCCGACTCCGCCACATAGAGGAACTCGCCGTCCCAGGCTATCCCGATGGGATTGGCGAGCGGTGGCTGATCCGCTGCCGGGAACATGCCTGCGAACATCACCGTGCTCGTGGTGTCGCGCGAGAACCCCGCAAGATCCACCTGTCCGGGCCTGTCCTCTTGCAGCAGGATCGACAACGCCACGACTGCCGCCACGAGCACGATCACACCAAGCATGGCGATCACGACCGTGCGCGGTCGTACCGCCCGGCCGCCCCCGTTGGATGCCATCAGAAGTCGACACCCACGATATCCCCGGGGGTGACCGCGTGGCAGATGAGGCAGTTCCCGTCGAGCGGCGAGTCATAGTAGCGGAGCATGTGGTTGTGATCCGTGCCATGAGGCCCGTGGCACGTGGTGGTGCAGGTAAGGTCGGTCTTCGCGTTCACGTCGTAGTAGACCGGCCTCACGGGATGGTTCTTGTAGCCGCCGGCGTGATCGTCATAGCCCGCACGAGCGTGACACGGGAAACACACGTCCGGCTGGGCGGCCTTGAGGAGCGGACCCCAGTCGGATCCGTGCGGCGTATGGCAGCCCCAACACGGCGTGTCCACATGCGACGACCGATCGTAGCTCGCCTGGATCGGCGTGGCATGACAGTCGTAGCAGATACCGTTGTCGTCGTCGTAGAGCAGCGCGCTGTAGTTGGTGGCATGGGCGTCATGACACCCCGTGCATTGCAGTGAGATCGTCCCCACCGGGTGATGACTCGCCTTGAGGAAGTCGGTCTCGATCTCCGGGTGACACATGTAGCACAAGCGTGGCTCCTCGGCCCGGAGCAGTGGCATGTGGTCGGAGCCGTGCGGCTCATGACAGTCGGTGCATGCGTCATTGAGATAGGGCCCGTGCTGTACGGCCATGCCCGAGAGCCGGGCTACCGACGGGTGGCAGGTGAAGCAGAGGTCGCGCTGCGCGTCCACGAGGATCCCCTTGTAGGCCGAGCCGTGCGGGTTATGGCAGTCGGTGCAGTGAAAGCCCTCCACGGGGGCGTGCACCTGCATGCGTGAGAGCTGCGGGCCGAGAGGATGGCAGGTGATGCACAGCGACTCGACGTCGGCCGTGAGCATGTTCTTGAAGTCCGATGCGTGCGGGTCGTGGCAGTCGACGCAGTAGCCGTTGGTGAACGGCGCGTGCGAATACGCGGCGTTGCGCATCGACCCCATGTCGCCATGGCATATCCAGCACAGCTGGTTGCCCGGAAGCACGAGCTCGGACCGCTCCCCCTTCACCGGCGTCTCGGTGACGCTCTTGATGTCGCCGCCCTCGGACCCCGCATCGCCGTCATCGGTCTCGAACAGGTCGAGCGCGACCTTGAGGGGCAGCCACTGGACGAGCGTGCGCGTGCGGTTCCAGAACTGCGAGACGCCCTCGATCACGGTCTCGGTCTCGATCAGCCCGTGCGGGGTGTGGCACGTGGTGCACTGCTCGGCCACGAAGGGGTTGTGGACGACGTCACGATCGAACTCCGGGATGAGCTCGGTGTGGCACTGGAGACACGCGATGTTCTCGATCACGCCACGCACCACCTGGTCGTCACGCTGCAGGATGTATGTCTGGACGATGGTGGTGATGGCGCAAAGCAGAAGCAGCAGCAGCACAACGGCAGCGAACACGCCTCGACCGCGACGGTCGCGCGCGCCCTCTGTCACCGCTTCATCTCCGGCCTTCTGTACCGCCTCAGCGTCCTGGTCGCTCAACACGCCTCCCCCGGCGATCTCATCGTGCATCGTACCCGTACGTCATTCGGACCGCGGTACCACTATCCTCGCGGCTGAGTGTGACAGTTCAGACAAAGGTCGTCATCGGTCTCCACGAGGAAGCTCGGATTGTCGGACTCGTGCGGGAACACCTGGTACCGCGGGTTGTCTCCCTCGGCCCACCCGTCCACGTCCGTGATAGAGAACACCTCGGACGCGTCGATCGTCTGCTCCGTGACGTCCCCCACGCTCCGCGCATCCTCGTGACACTGCTGACAGATCGGGTCGTGACCGCTCTGGTTGCTCGTGCGCGGATCCGGCATCACGTACCCGTTGTTGTTATAGCCGAGCGGGCCCATCGTGTTGTCGGGATACACGATGTTCTCGTACGTGTACGGACTGGCGGGATCGGGTTGCGTGATCTCGGAGTCGACCGGGTGGTTGTGCAGCGTGGTCTTCGATAGGCGGCCGGCGTGGCACGACCCGCACCAGTCGGAACCGTACACATCGATCGAGACCAGACCGCCGGTAGGCTTTTGCCTGAGCAGACGGTCGGACACGATCTCGTTGCCTGTAGCGTTCGGCACGCTGGACAACGAGCGTGCGCGGTCGCCGGTGAAGACGGCAACCGTGTTGGCACCATGCGGACTGTGGCAGTCGGTGCACGTGAGCCCACCGAAGGTCCCGGAGAACGTGGCCGTGCGGGAACCACCACTGGTCCCATCGCCGCCCGGGATGGACGTGACCGGGTCGACAACGGTGTCGAGCATAGTGTGCCTGGCAGCCGGGGCAACGCCGGTGCGCGCCTCGATCACACCATACACACCAACGCCGCCGGTACCGTCGTGGCATGTCTCACAGGTGGCCAGCACGGTGGCGGCAGGTAGGAGCACGATACCTCCGGCCGGGGCCTTGTGCACCGAGTGGCAGGCGGAGCACTTGTTGGTGGTGGTCGTGTAGTTGGCATGAGGCCCGTACGGCTCGGCCTCCGCAAGCGCGGCCGACGTGCCGTGACAGGTCTCACACGGCGTTTCGGACGTGGCCTCGCCCGAGGGATCCTCCGTGTAGTACGCATGCGCAGGAGCCGGGATGCACAGCATCGCGGCGGCGATCAAGATCACGGAGAGTATGTGCCTCATGGCCACATCCCGGTACGACCGGCTCCCCCAGTCAACGGCGTGTGCGAGAAATCACATCGATGATAGCAAACGAACAGGGTCGTGACAGCACCGGTCAGTCGATCAGACGTACGAGTTGGATCCGCTCATTACCCTTATCGGCAACGACCACGAATCCCCTGAAAGCGGCGGCGTCGTTCGCGAAGTTCCACTGACCGGACTCCACACCGCGCTCACCATACCTGGCCAGCACCTCGCCGGCGCTCGACACGCGTACCAGGTCGAATCCGAACGCGTCCACCACGAGGATCGAACCATCCGGCATCACCTCGACACCGCGAGGCAGCTGCAGTTCGGCATCGCTCTCCGCGCTCATGCCCTGGGGAGGCGAGCCCACCTGCCACAGCACCTCGCCGTCAGCGCTGAACGCCGTCACGCGCGCGTGGTTGGTATCCGCCACGTACACCGTGCGCCCGTCCTCGCTCACCGCGATGCCGTTGGGGTGGTCGAGATCTCCCGGCCCCGCGCCCGGCTTGCCCCACTGGTCGAGCAGCTCGCCGTCGGTCGAGAAGACCAGCACCTGATAGGTGTCGGTGGCATAGACGCGGTCGCCGCGCACGGCCACGTCGGTGACCGCTATCCCGCGGCCGCCGAAACCCGATCCGCCTCGGCCCACGATCGTATCGGGATCCGGGAACCGCCGGAGCGGCGTTCCGTCCGCGGCGTAGACCTCGATCGAGTCGTTATAGAAGCTCGCCACGTAGACGTCGCCGTCATCGCCCACGTCGATCCCAACCGGGTAGTTGAGTTCGCCGGGGTCGTAGGTGGAGGGATTGCCCGCCGAGGGCTTCGCGACCCCGAAACCGCCGAACTCGAACTGGAAGCGACCCTGCGCATTGAAGACACATACGCGGTTGTTCTCCGAGTCGGTCACGTAGATGCGATCACCGGCACCCACGGCAACGCCCATCGGCCCGGAGAACCGGGGCAGCTCCCCTTCACCGGGTCCGTACGACTCCCAGACACACTGCACACCGGCAACGGACTCACCCGAGATATCCGGAAGAGCCTCGGGCCTGCCGAGGTACCAGTACAGGTAGACCACCAGGCCCACGAGGACCACCGTGAGAAGCACGGCCAGCGCGGTGAAGGCCCGCGTGCGGATCCCGGGTGTCGTCATCGGTCGCCCTCCAACCGCTCGAGGCCCTCGCGCGCCTCGACGTGATCGGGCACATAGGTGAGCGCCCCGCGGTAGTAGGCGATGGCGTGATCCACCAGGTCCAGCTGCTCGCACGAGTGCCCTGCGAGATACTGGAGATCGGCGAACTCCGGCCGCTCCTCGATCACCGGCTCGAGCGCGGTGAGTGCCGACTTGTAATGTCCCCGGCCGATGTAGTACTCGCCAAGCGCCTTGGCCGCAAGCACGTGGTCAGGCGTCACCTCGAGCAGGTCCCACAACACGACCTCGGCCTCCTTGCCACGGTCGAGCGCAAGGAGCGCGACACCCTTGTTGTAGAGAGCTCCGGGGTTGCCGGCATCGAGTTCGAGGGCCCGGTCGTACATCTCGATCGCCCGCTCGTGCTCACCCTGCCGCTGGTGCGAGTAGCCCAGGCCGATGAGTGCATCGGGGTCCGAGGGATTCGACTCGACCTCACGCTGCCAGTCCACGAGCGCCATCTCGGCCACGGTGGCCGGCTCATCGTCGACGATGAGGCCCCGGATCACGAAGCCAGCGAGAACGGCCACCGCCAGGAGCAGCACGAGGACGAGCAGCGCCAGCCACGCCGGCACCAGGTCGGCCTCCTGCTCGGGCGGGGTCGCCTCGGGCTGGCTCAGGTCCGGGTCGTAGTGCATGCTCACGGCGTCTCCGTTCCGCTGGTGATAGCGGCCTCGTACGTCTCGATGGCCTCAAGGCCGGAGTTGGCGGCTGCATTGCCCGGCTCACGCTCCAGTACGTACTCGTACGCTGCACGGGCGTCGGCAACGCGGCCAGCGACCCTGTAGGCGTCACCCAGCCGCGCGTAGGCAGCGAGGAACCGGGGATCGAGGCCGGTGGCGAACTCAAGGTGCTCGATCGCCAGTTCGTAGTCGCCCAACGACAGCGCCGCCGATGCGAGCTGGAACCGCACCGCAGGGCCGTACTCCTCCACCTCGATACCCGCCCGGGCCACCTCGATCGCGTGCGTGAAATACGCGGGGTCGAGATAAGTGCCCGCCTCGTTGTACAGGCTCGCATAGAAGACGTACGTGTCGTACTCCTCCGGCTCGTACGCCATCATCTCCTCGTACGCCAGCGCCGCGCTCTGCAACGACGCCTGGGCAGCCGCCCGCGCCTGTTCGTCGGGTGTACCGGCGTCGACCGACTCCGCGTAGGCCCGCGCCGTGGCGCGCATGATGTCCTGCCACGCCACACCGAGCTCGAGCCGGTACATGTCGTTGTACGGGTTCAGTGAGATGGCCCGCTCGATCGTTTCCACCCGGTCGTACCCCTGGTCGATCATGCGGCCCTGCAGGTAGACATTGTCGGCAACGATGAACCGCACGTTCAGGACGCTGCCGGCCACCACCACTGCCACCACGGCCGAGACGAGGAGCACCGGCATGCGGGCGGGCGAGGCCTCGCGCTCCGTGGCGCCGGGACTGAGCAGGAGCCCCATGGACAGCCACAGGAAGATCGTGGACCCGGTCACCGACAGGCCGAAGAGCAGATGCACGACGTATCCGGCGACCGCAGCCCAGAAGCCCGCAAGCAACATCCGCTTGGCGCCCTGTCCCCGCGCGAACACCATCCGCGCCGATCGCACCAGCACCCACGCGATAAGTCCGTACATCAGCAGGACACCGGGGATACCGATGCCGGTGGCCAGTTGTAACGGGTAGTTGTGCACGTTGTCGGCCACCGACAGATAGCCAGCCGCCCTCACGTACTCGGCAGGTTTGAACATCGGGAAGAGCAACCTGAACGTGTCGGCCCCCCACCCGAGCAGCGGTTTCTCGGCGATGGCCGCAAGAGCCGCCTCCCATATCTGGAACCGTGTGAGCGCGCTTCCCTGGTCGAACTGGAAGATGGAGACCACGCGCGTGAGCACGTTCCTCACAGCGTCTGGTCTGAGCGAGCTGGCCACCGCCGCCACGCCGATCGTGGTCGCGCCGGCCCCGATGAACACCTTGTCGATGGCTGAGAGACGCGTCTCGGTTCCCGAGCGTGAACGCAGGTACGAGACCGCCAGGAGGATGAGCGACACGGTGGCGCCGATCCACGCGCCACGCACGTAGGACGTCACGCCCACGAACGCGTTGAAGAGCGTGAACATCCAGTAGATCGCGCGCCATAGCCGGTGCTCCTCGGAGAGCGCGAGCCCGATCGCCACCGCCCAGGGGAAGATGAGGTAGCCTCCGAGAAGGTCGGGGTTGCCGAACGTGGAGAACGCGCGGTTGGTCTCGAACGGCAAGGTCCCCCATCGGACGGGATCCAGAGCCACCGCTGCCGAGCCTGACTGCACTGCCACGTCGATGTTCTGAGCCAGCCCGGCCGAGAAGAACACGCCTCCGACGGCGGCTATGGCGGTGCCGATGAAGGCGGCCTGACGGGCCTGCGGGTCGTCCTGCAGCTTCGTGAGGGCAAGCGTCACGAGCGCGATGGGCGCCGCGATCGTGAACAGCACGCTCACGGGCTGGAGCACGCGGGCCATCCCGATGCCTACGGTACCCATCACCTGCACGGCGCCGTAGAGAGCGACCACGAAGCCCGCTACGCCGAGTGAACGCGCCAGCGAGCGGATGCGGGACGCCCGGTCGCCGAGTTGCAGCGCGAGGAAGAAGACCGAGGCGTACGTGAGGAACGAGATGAGTCCCTCGAACCGCCGGTACTTTCCGAAGATCGCGGTAGGCACGTGCACGGAGAACGCTGTGGTGAGCACGAGCATTGCGATGAACGCCAGCGCCAGCCAACCCACGGGCGTGGTGCGCACCTTGCCACCGCGGAGCACCAACCCGATGATCCATGCGCCGAGCGCCAGGAGCACGAGGCCTCGCTGCACGAACACCTTCAGGATGTCGAACTGGTCGAAGGTGATCGGCAGACCGTTGCCGCTCAGCGGGCCGAAGTTAGACATCGCGAGCGGTACGAGCACCACCAGCGCGTGCAGGCAGATCCACGCGACCCGATCCCACACGTCCATCGTGCTCATGGGGGAGACGTGCTGCGGCCGCTTCGCCGCAGCACCGGCTCTGGCCGGCTTGGCGACGCCCGGCCGCTTCCGCTTCTTCGCCACTCGTTCTCCTATCGCGCGCCGCGCCCGGTGAGGACCACGCGGATCGTCTCGGCCATGATCTGCACGTCCATCAGCAGCGTCTGATGATACAGGTAGATGAGGTCGAACTTCAGCTTCCGCTCGGGTGTGGTGGCGTACCCGCCGCTCACCTGCGCCAGGCCGGTGACGCCGGGCTTCACGCGGAAACGCTCGCGGTAGCCGGGGATCTCGCGCTCGAACCGCTCCACGAAGAACGCGCGCTCGGGACGCGGACCCACGAAACTCATCTGGCCCACGAGGATGTTCACGAGCTGGGGCAGCTCGTCGACACGGTACCGGCGAAGGAAGCGGCCCACCGGCGTGATGCGCGGGTCGTCCTCCGTTGCGAGCACGGGGCCCGATGCCGCCTCGGCATCGCGCACCATCGTGCGGAACTTGTGAACCCTGAACGGGTGCATGTCGCGTCCCACGCGCTCCTGCGAGAAGATGACCGGCCCGCCCATCGTGAGCAGCACGGCCAGTGCGGCGATCAGCAGCACCGGGCTGAGAAGCACGAGCAGCAGCGCCGAGAGGGCGATGTCACCGAGGCGCTTGACCAGCCGGTACCAGCCCGGCACCGACGAGTGTGTGAGCGCCATCAGCGGGATGTCGGCGATCGTACTGTCCACGGTGCCGATGAGGATCTCGTAGAGGTCGGGGATGACCTCCACGCGCACGTCGCTCTCGTTGCCGATGGCCATGTCCTCGATCAGCTCGCGCAGGGCGACAGGACTTGCCACTATCACGCGGGTCACGCGCTCGGCCGCCACGATCGCGGGCACGTCGGCCACGGTACCCAGGATCGGCACGTCACACCCGGAGACCTCGGCCTCGATGTCATCGCGACGCACAAGGCCGACCACGTGGTAACCCCAACCCCGGCGCTCGTCGATCTCACGCGCGAGGTCGCATGCGAGCGGCGTGGTGCCCACCACGAGCACCCGCTGTTCCGGCCACTGGATAGATGTGGTCCGAAGCACGGCGAGCCGCCACAGCGTCAGGAGCGCGGCATCGAGCGCCCACGCGATCACGATGGCCAGACGTGAGAAGCTGAAGAAGCGCGGGCCTGCGAAGAACGCCACCGCCGCCACGAGCACGGTGCCGAGCGTGACCGCCTGCACGGCGCCCCGCACGGTGCCCCAGGCGCCTTCGATCCGCTCGGGCTCGTAGAGCCCGTAGATGTACGCGGACGCGAGGTAGAGCAGCGTGATGAGCGGCCACAGCCCCAGATACGCACCGAAGTTGAACTGGGGGAGCTTCCCGCCGAAGCGGAGCACGAAGGCCGCCACGATGCCCGCGTTCACCAGGATCGCATCGAGCACCACAGAGAGCGCTATGAACCGGCCGCGGGACACTCAGGCATCACCTCGCGCCTCATCGTAGACGGCTCGCGTGTCGGCGACCATACGCGCGATGGTGAAGTCGCGCGCCGCACGTTCGGCCGCCTGCGCTCCCAGGCGCGCGCGGAGCGTATCGTCGGTGACGAGCGTTTGGAGCGCCTCGGCAAGGGCCGCTGCATCTCCGGGCGGGACCGTGAGTCCGGTCACCCCGTGCTGGTTGACGAACGGCACTCCGGTTGTGAGCCGCGTGGATACCACCGGCGTTCCCGCGGCGTGCGCCTCCAGCTGCACGAGGCCGAACGCCTCCGAGCGGGCCACGCTCGGCAGACAGAAGACGTCTGCGGCGTGGTACCACGCTGCGAGGTCGTCATCGCCGACCGGATCGGTGAACCGCACGCGGTCTTCGATGCCGAGTGACGACACCAGCTCGTCAAGCTCGGCGCGGAGCGGCCCGCTTCCGATCATCACGAGATCGGCGTCCACCTCGGCCATGGCGCGCACGAGCACGTCGGCGCCCTTGTAGTAGATGAGACGGCCCACGAAGAGCACGATCGGGCGCTCGCCGCGTGACGGAGCGGCCTGCGCGCGGAGCTCGGCGGCGCGGGCCGTGCGCGCGGAGGTGGCGGCGAAGCGCTCGACGTGGATGCCGAAGGGTACCACGCGGCACTTGGACGCGACTGGTGCGAGGTACTCGCTGTGCTCGACCATGTCGGGCGATGACGCGATCACGAGGTCCACGCGGTCGAGCACCCGCCGCAACAGCGGCGCGTAGGCGCTGCCGAGCACCTTCTGCCGCACGATGTCGCTGTGGTAGGTGAGCACGGCAGGGACGTCGCTCCGGGGACGCCAGCCCGAGAGCGCGCCTCTGCCGCCACGGGCGGCGAGCCACGACACCTCGCCCCACGGGTAAGGAAAGTGCAGGTGGAAGACGTCGGGACGATCGGGACGCGCGGCCTCCTGGGCGATGGCGCGCTTCATGCCGGGCGCCACCGGCGTGGAAGCATAGGCGAAGAGCCGGGGCAGACGCGTTACCGCCACGCCGTCGAGCGTCTCGAAGACCCCCTCGGGGCCTTCGTTCGCAACGATGACGTGAACGCCGTGACCGGCCTCGGAGAGCGCCACCGCGAGATCGCGCATGTGGTATTCGATCCCGCCCAGATGTGGCGGGTAGTACTTGTTGAGCATCGTGACACGCATGCGCGCGGGGTCCTCCGTCTCGTGCTACGCGTCTGTGGCGAGCAGGCGTCCGGCGGCCAGCAGCTCGTCCACGAGCTTGAAGTCGGCGGCCTCGGCATACACACGCACGAGCGGCTCGGTCCCGGAGGCGCGCAGCAACAGCCAGGCATCTTCGGGCAGCAGGAACTTCACGCCGTCGGTGCGGATGACCTCGAGCACCTCGAGGCCGGCAAGCGTGGTGGGCGCGAGCGTGGGCATCGCCGCCACGAACCGGGCCATCGCCTCGGGCTCCAGGCGCATGTCGAACCTGCCGTACTCCATGGCGCCCACGGTCTCGAGCAGATCGTCCACGAGCGCGCCGAGGCCCTTCTCGTGGCGCGCCATCATCTCCACGAGCAGGAGCGCCATCAGCAGGCCGTCGCGCTCCCGCACATGCGACGGAATGCCGATCCCGCCGCTCTCCTCGCCGCCGATGAGCACATCGCCCTTGAGCATCTCCTCGTAGATCCACTTGAAGCCGACCTGCGTGGTGGTGACCTCGCTGCCGAGGTGACGGGCGATGCGGTCCACGAGCACGCTGGTGGAGAGCGTCTTGACGATGCGGCCGCTCATCCCGCGACCCTCCACGAGATGCCGGGCCACGAGCGCGATGATGCGGTGCGGGTTGACGAACGTGCCGTTGCGGTCGGCTGCGCCGATGCGGTCGGCGTCGCCGTCGGTGATGAACGCGGCGTCGAGCCCGTGCTCGCGCACGTACTCCTGCGCCTCGACGATGTGCGGCGGGATCGGCTCGGGATGCAGGCCGCCGAAGCCGGGATTGCGCTCGCCGTGCAGCTCGGTCACTTCCACGCCGAGTCCGCGCAGCGTCTCGGCGAGGTAGGTCTGGCCCGCGCCGTACAGGGGATCGACCACCACGCGAAGCCCGGCCTCGGCGATGGTCTCCGCATCCACCATCGCGCGGAGCGCATCCAGGTACGGACCCATCAGGTCCATGGTCTCGACAAGGTCGGCTACGCCTGACGGAGGCGTCGGCGCACCGACCGCGAGCGCGGCCTCCACGCGGTCGCTGAACGACTTGGGGCTCGCTCCCCCGTCGGCCATCCGCAGCTTGAAGCCGAGGTACGGAGCGGGATTGTGGCTCGCGGTGAGCATGACGCCGCCGATCGCCGCCTCGTCGTGCGCCACCGCCCAGCAAAGCGCGGGCGTGGGAAGGTAGCGGTCGGAGAGCCCCACGCGCAGGCCGTGCGACGCCAGGACCTCGGCGGCGGCCCGCGCGAAGCTCTCGGCCTCGAACCGCGTGTCGTAGCCCACCAGCACGAGCCCCCCGGGGCTCTCGGCGGCATACACGCGCCCGGCCGCGTCGGCGATCCTGCGCAGGTTGTCGTAGGTGAAACCGGCACCGATCACGGCCCGCCAGCCGTCGGTGCCGAAGCGGATGTCGCTGGTCATGGTCCCCTCCTCGTGTCGGGTGGCCTCCAAAGCATACCCGCACATTGTCGCCTATCGTGCGCCGGATGCCCAATCGAGCCGCACCGTCCCACACACCCGACAGCCGCCCGCACGCGGCGCGGTATACTGCACCCTGTTCCATACATGCACCGGTTCCACGCACGTCGGCACGCGGAGGCCCCATGACCGAGCGCACGCGCATCCCGCACCTGCACGCCCTCATACTCGCCGGCGGAAGCGGCACGCGATTCTGGCCGCTCTCGCGCGAACTCTCCCCCAAGCAGTTCGTGGATATCTTCGGCGGCGTGAGCCTCATCACCCAGGCGGTCACCCGCGTGTCACCGCTTGTGGGCGATCACGCCATCCATGTACTCACCAACGAGCGGCTGCTCGACGAACTGCGCAACCACCTCAAGTCCCAGCCGTCGCTCAGAGGCATGGCGGTTGAGTATCTTGCCGAGCCCACGCCGCGCAACACGGCGCCCGCGATCGCGCTCGCCGCCGCATACCTCGCGCGCACGGACCCCGACGCGGTGATGGTGGTACTGCCATCGGACCATGTACTGGAGAACGGCGGCCGGTGGGAGCGCATCATGCGCGTGGCGGCAGGTCTCGCCGCGCAGGACTTCCTCGTGACGATCGGCCTGGAGCCCACGCGGCCCGAGACCGGGTACGGCTACATCCGCATGGGCGAGCGGATCCCCGCACCTGCCGTGGACGGCACGGCCGGCCATCGGGTGGCGGCGTTCATCGAGAAGCCCGACCGCCCCGCCGCCGAGTCGTACCTCGCCGAGGGCGGCTACCTCTGGAACTCAGGGATGCTCGTGGCCCGCGCCTCCACGGTGCTCGCACAACTCGAGCGCGCCGGCGAACAGGCGGCCACGCCCGACAGCGCTCCGGCAGCCGCGATCGCCGCGGCCGCGCGCGAAGTGGCGGCGATGCCACCTGCCGAGTGGACCTCGATGGCGGTGCGCGAGACCTTCGAAGCGCTGCCATCGGTGCCGTTCGACAAGGCCGTGCTCGAGGTCAGCGACGCCGTGGCTGTGGTTCCCGCCGACCTCGCGTGGTCGGACGTGGGTTCGCTGGTGGCCTTGGAAGAGATCGCCCCCGCAGACGAGCGGGGCAACGTGCTCGCGGGCAACGTTGTGGACGTTGATTCGCACGACACGATCGTGTACTCAGCGGATCGGCTGGTGGCCACGATCGGGCTGAGCGGCCTCATGGTGGTGGACACCGCTGACGCCACGCTCGTGGCGCCCAAGGACCGCGCGCAAGACGTGCGGCTGGTGGTGGAGGAACTGCGTGACCGTGGCGCGCGCGAGATCGTGGAGAATCGCTCGTCGCTCCGCCCGTGGGGGTCGTGGACGATGCTCTCCAAGGGCACCGGCTTCCAGGTGAAGACGATCGAGGTGATGCCCGGCCAGCGGTTGTCGCTCCAGAGCCACCGGCACCGCAGCGAGCACTGGGTCGTGGTGGAGGGCGTTGCGCTGGTGGAGGTCGATGGCGAGACGTTCCGCGTGACAGCGAACGAGTCCAAGTACGTACCGTGCGGCTCGGTGCACCGGCTCACCAACGACGGCGAGTCCGTGCTGCGCGTGGTGGAGGTGGCCGTGGGCGACTACCTCGGCGAGGACGACATCGCCCGCTACGAGGACGACTGGGCCCGATAGCGGCCGCCGGCAACGTCGCGATAGACCGCAACGAGTTCGTCGGCCATCCGCTCCAGCCCGAACCGCTCGCGCACGATCCGCTGCCCCGACTCCCCCATGCGCTCCCGCATGGCAGGATCGCCGAGCAGGCGGACGATAGCGTCGGCGAGTGCAGCAGGGTCGCGAGGTGGGACGAGAAGACCGCTCACGCCGTGCTCGACGACTTCGGGGATACCATCCACGTCGGTGCTTGCCACGGGGAGTCCATGCGCCATGGCCTCGAGAATGACGTACGGAAGCCCTTCCCAGAGCGAGGATAACGCGAAGACATCGGCAGCCGAGTAGGCGGACTCAAGGTCGGGACGTGGAGCAACGAAGCGCACGGAATCACCGACGCCCAGGGTGGCGGCAGTGGCCCGGAGATCCCCTTCCAGTGGGCCCGAGCCTACCAACGCGAGGACGGCCGCAGGCACCACAGACACGACATCACGCCAGGCGGCCATCAACGTACTCTGGTCCTTGGGCTCGACGAACCGGCCCACCGAGAGCACGAGCGGTGCCCGATCGTCCACCCCCGCGTCACTGCGAAAGGCCCGTCCCGCAGCGGCATCGGGGACGGATTCCTCGACCCCATTGTGTACCACCGCCGTATCCTGCGGTCTGATGATCCCGAGCCGACCGCCCTTGCGGGCGTCAGACTCGCAGACCGTCACGAAACCCACCGTGCGCGAGCGCAACCAACGCTCGGCCGTGATGGCGGCTGTCCGCCGGCAAGCAGCCCCCGAACGCTGTACGTGGATTCCGTGGAGCGTGTAGACGACGCGACTGGCGGCCTCGCTATCGGCCAGCCGTGCGTGGAACGCTGCCCTCGATCCGTGTGCGTGCACGACGTCAGGACTGAAGGTCTTCAACGCTGCACGCAGCTGTCTGCGCGCAGCGAGCGAGTAGTTGCCCGCGATCTCCGCATGATGGAAGGGGATGCCGTACTGCACCGAGAGCATCGCGAGATCGCCTCCTGGCGGAGCGACGAGCCCCACCTCCACGCCGCGTGCCGGAAGCAGGCGCATGAGATCCGCCACATGTCGCTCGCCGCCTCCAGTGGTGGACGTGGCGGCGGCAACGAGCAGTACGCGTATAGCATGGGATCGGCCCACCTGCTGATCGGCCTCCATCTCCGGGGACTCCACCCTCGGGCAAGAGCATACTCGATGATCTACCCGGTGGGGGGACCGCCGGTCTGCGCAGCGGGCAACAGCATGCAAACACCCGGATCGGCGCCGCGCGACGCTTGGGTATACTGAGGCGACCGCGAACCCGCACGCGAGCCGGGACGGATGATCGTGCTCAGCAAGCCACTCCACTCCATCGCCGAATACCTGCGCATCAACGCAATCCGGCGGATGCTCCATATCGTAGATGTCACGCGATCGGAGATCGCAGGGCTCGTGGCCTTCGCCGTGCTCTTCGCCATCTTCGAAGGCATCGGCATCTCGCTGTTGCTCCCCATCCTTCAGTTCGCCGAGAGCGGCGGCGCGTCGACGTTCCAGGGCTCAGGTTTCATCTGGGAGGCACTCGATCGGTTCATGGTCGTGCTGGGGCTACCGGCGACGCTCCCCGTGTTGCTGGGACTGGCCTTCCTGCCGATCCTCATGCGCCAGGTGGTCTTCTACTTCAAGACGTGGTACTCGGCGGTGGTCTCCAGCCGTATCGGCATCCGCATGCGCATGCAGACGCTCGACACGGTGCTCGACGCCGATCCCGAGTTCTTTGGACGCCACTCGGTGGGCAAGCTCGTCAATGTGTTGATCACCCAGACCAACGCAGCCGGAACGGCGATCCTCAACGTGATCGGACTGCTGTCGGTGGGTCTGCTGATGGCGCTCTACATGGCGATCCTCCTCGCTATCTCCGTCCCGCTCACGCTCGTGACGCTCGCATTCGCGCTGGTGGTGTCCCGTCTGATCAAGGCCACGATTCGGCATATCCGCGACTTCGCCATCGAATCCGCGGCGATCAGCCAGGAGATGATGGGCAAGATCGTGGAACGCATGGGTCTCATACGCCTGATCAAGCTCCGCGACATGAAGCGCCACGAATCGGAGAACATCCGCGAGTACTCCGAGGAGATGCGACAGCTCGGCATCAAGAAGTCGCGGCTCGGGGGACGTATCGAGGTCACGACCGACCCGCTGCTCATGCTCTCGGTCTTCATCACGCTCTACATCGGGATCAGCGTGCTGGGGATGACGCTCGCCGAACTTGGCCTCGTGGTATTCGTGCTCAGCCGCCTGAACGCCAAGATCAAGGAGTTCAACAACGGCCGGCAGGAGATCTCCAAGAACATCGCCGGCCTGCTGCTCGTGCAGCAGACGGCCGAGGAGGCCGAGCGCTCCAACCGCATCAAGAGCGGACCCGTACCCTTTGAAGGACTGCGGCGGGAGCTGGCGCTCACCGATGTGTCGTTCGACTACCCCGACTCATACAACGCCGAAGGCAAGATGCTCTCGGCTGGCAAGGAGGTGCTCCGCAGTATCTCGCTCGAGATCCCCGCAGGCTCCTTCACCGCGCTCGTGGGCCGCTCCGGGGCCGGCAAGTCGACCCTCGTGGAGTTGCTGCCGCGGCTGCGAGATGCAACGAGCGGCACCATCACGTACGACGGCATCGACATCCGCGACTTCAATGTCGGCTCACTCCGCAAAGGGATCGGCTATCTCACGCAGCAGGCCATGCTGTTCAACGATACGGTGCGGGCGAACCTGGTCTACGGCCTCGAGGCCGAGCCGACTGAAGAGCAGATCCGCGACGCACTCGAAAGGGCCTACGCGACCTTCGTCTACGACTTGCCCAACGGCCTCGACACACACCTGGGCGACCAGGGCGTGCGATTCTCGGGCGGCGAGCGCCAACGGATAGGCCTGGCGCGCGTCCTGCTTGCCGACAGCAGCGTACTCATCCTCGATGAACCCACAAGCGCACTGGACTCGGAATCCGAGGCATACATCCAGAAGGCGCTGTCCGAACTGCACGGAACCAAGACGATCGTCGTGATCGCCCATCGGCTCGCCACCGTGATCAAGGCAGACCAGCTGCTGCTCATCGACGACGGACGCATCGTGGAACGCGGGACGCATGAGGAACTTGTGGCTAGGGGCGAGACCTATCAGAAGCTGTTCGAGACGCAGCTGCTCGCGTAGGTGCCCGCGCTATCCGGCGCCTTCCTCCACCACCTGCTCCAGGATCCGTGAGTAGCGAGCCACCAACTCCGAGCGATCGAACTCGGCCACGACATCTGTATCGGGCACCGGCAGCGCACCCTCCCGCCACTGCGCGTGCAGGCGCTCGATGGCGGCGGCTGTGCCAGCCACGTCGCCGGGGCGCACGACCTCACCGGCTCCGGAGCGTCGCACCACATCGGCGGCCAGGCCGTCGGGCACAAGCGCCAGAACAGGCTTGTGGGCGCCGAGGTACTCAGGCAACTTGGCCGAGACGATGTCGGCGCTGGCCGCGTCAGGACCAAGCACCAGCAGCAGCACGTCAGCACCGAGCATCTCGGTCACCGCCTCGGCGTGGCTCACGTAACCCGGGAGCGAGACGATATCGCCGAGTCCGCGGGCGGTCACCGCAGACGGGGTATCGGTGTCCAGAGGTCCCACGAACCGCACGCGCAGATCGTGTATCACGGGTGAACCGCCCGTCTTGAGCGCGGCGATCGCCTCAAGTAGCACGTCGGCACGGATGCTCCCCTGGAACGTACCGGTGTAGGTGAGCACGAACCCTTCGCGGCGTATCGCGGCCGCCCCGGCGAAGTCGTCGGGATCGAAACCGTTCGCGATGGTCACCGGCGCATGCGCGGCGCCTGGAACACGCGAGGTGATCCCGCGCGTCAGCCCGTCGGTGGCCGTCACCACTCGAGCCGCCGAGCGGGCGACCTTCCGCTCATACCGCCGCATCAACCGATCATGCAGTGGAGTGAGAGGCTTGAAGAAGTAGCCGCCGACGATGGGGTCGCGCGCATCGGCCACCCAGGGGACACCCAGCCGCCGCGCGATGCGCCAGGCCACACCGTATGCCGAAAAAGGTGGACCACTGGCAACGACCACGTCGACATGCTGCCGCGCGTGGATACGCCGTGCCGCACTCACCGCCCACGGCGTCCAGCCAACCTTCTCGTCGGGGATGAAGAACGCCTGGATGAACCGGATCGCCCCGCGTGGCAGCGATGTGTACCCCCGGCTCCCTGCCGTTCGCACGTGCTCGCGGCGCGCGACACCCCGCAGTCTGCGTAGCAGGGCGACCACGCGCGTGGGCTCCAGCGACCACGCGCGCTCCACACGCACATCGTCCGGCAACTCGCTCAGGAGCGTCTCATCCATCATCCCGCCCATCGGGTCCTTCACGGTGAGCACGGTGACGGACCAGCCCAGGCGCGAAAGGTACTTGGCGGTCTTGAGCGGACGCTGCACGCCCGGTCCGCCTTTCGGGGGGAACTCGTACGTGATGAGCAAGACGTGGCCCTTCACTGGGCGACCTCGCTCAGCGATCGGTACACGTCGAGAAGCTTCTGCTCCTCGTGCTCCCAGTTGTAGCGCTGCTCGGCCAACACCCGCCCACGGGATCCCATCTCGCGTCGCATCTCGGAGTCCGACGCAAGCCGTTCGAGTATGTCGGCCATAGCACCGATGTCGCCCGCAGGGGCAAGGAGCCCCGTCTCAGACGAGCCCATGACCCGCGCAGCACCGGGGAGATCGGTCGCGGCTATCGGTATCCCGGCCATCAGATACATGAACAGGCGATTGGGCCATGCGAGCCGGTGGTTCAGTGTGACCCCATCAAGGAAGAGGGTCCCGATATCGGCTCCACAGGTGAGATCGAAGAGCCGTTCGTACGGGAGGTGTCCCATGAAGGTCACCCGGTCTTCGATACCCCACTCGCGAACCCTGCAGCGCATCTCCGGCTCGTACTCACCGGTGCCCTGCACCACAAGGTGGATCCCCGGCACCCGCGCCACGGCTGCCACGAGCTCATCCACGGCACGACCCAGAAGGATCGTGCCCTGGTAGAGAGCGACCACCGTGTCCGGAGCGAGGCCGAGTTCGCGCTTAAGGGCGCCCCTGTCGCCGAGGTCCTGAAGCGGCGGGCAGTTCGCAACGACGACGGGCGCCACCCCGAAACGCTCAGCCAGTACCTTGGCATGGCCGTCCGAGACCGTGATCACTGCTGCCGCACCGGGAATCGACCGCGCTTCGAGGGCACGGAGATACCGCTGGACGAGGAACGAACCCTGGAATGGACGTTGCGTCAAGGAGTCAGGGTACAGCTCGTGGGCGTCATACACATACGGAACACCCAGAGCACGTGCTGCCGCCACCCCAACGTCGAGGGTGTTCGTATCGTGACAGTGGATGATATCTGGCCGGGAGTCGATCACTGCGCTGCGCATCGCGTGCGCGCGCGCCCTTCGCTCCGCAAGCTTCCGCATGGGTTGTCGGAGCGTTGCCCGGGTGAAGTCCGCGACTCGCCTTACGGTGAAGCCATCCGACTCCTCAGTCTCCGGAAGATCGTCAGCCCTGAGCGCAAGCACCTCGACTGCGTGGCCCTCAGCCGCAAGCGATCGCGCTTCCCGCTTCACGCGCGCATCGTCGCGCATGTCGTTCAGGACCAGCATCGTCACAGCGCTCATGAGCCGGCACGCTTCGGACAAGGCGCATCGGCACGGAAGCCGAGGAGGCCGTTGACGACCTCGACGAACACCTGTCCCTGATTCGCGGAGAGATAGCGCTCGGACGCTCGCACCGCATTCGCCTTCATCTCGGTCACAACCGCAGTATCATCGGCGATCGTCTCTATGGCCCGAGCCAGCGAATCAGCGCCGTCGGGAGCGAACAGGGCGCCGCACCGCTCGGCCTCGATCACAGACCTGACAGCAGGCAAGTCCGATGCCAGTACCGCAAGACCTGCGGCCATGTAGTCAAGAAGCTTGATCGGCACTGTAAGCCTGAGATTCAGCGTATCACCGTGGTAGTTGATGATGCCCACATCGTACACGGACGCGCAGCGCACCACTTCACGCGGGCCACAGGGCGGTATGAACTCGATGCGATCACCCGCATCAAGCTCGGCTACAAGTGCCCTGATGCGCTGCTCTTCCTCCCCGAAGCCCTGCAGTGTGAGGCGTACATCGACCGTCTCAACCTGCGCGACCGCGCGCACGAGCTCGTCAAGCCGCCGGTTGGCAGCGAATCGACCCTGGAAGAACAGGCGCAGTGGCTGGTGCGCGGGAACCGCTTCCGGCACACGCTCGAAAGCGCCGCTGTAGACGGCAGTCGCTTTGGGCGCCCTTGGATAGCGCTTCGCAAGGACATCCACGAACCCCGGGCTCGCAGCAGTCACCGCGTCGGCACGATGGATGAGCACCCGCTCCAACCATCCCAGGAGACGGTTGTACGAGCACGGATGGTTGCGGCCAGAATCGGTCACGAGGTCCCGCACGTCCAGCACCAGTGGCGTACCCGTTCTCCGCTTGACCATCCAGCCCGCAGCCCATGCTGTGAGGTCTGAGGCGATCACGACATCGCAATCCGTCGCGATTGCGGCCCGTGCGAGGAGTCTGTTGTCGCGCATGCGGCCGAGGAATATGCGTATGCCCTTCAGGGCCGAACCCCGCGGCGCGATGCGCGTGTCCGAAGGAGTACCTTGCCTCTGACTCTCGGCGTGAAGATGCCGCGTGGTCCGAACACGGATGACACGGCCGAAGGGATGCCCCTCTTCGGTCGGATCCGTAGACCGCTGGACGATGCCGACGAGCGTCACCACGAAGCCCGCATCATGGAGCGCGTCCGCCTGCTTGAAGACTCGCGAGCTGTATGTCATGTCGTGGAGCGCGATTATGGTGGCGTGGCGGCTTCGGACTGTCATGGGGTACCCCCCACGCAACACCCCATGGAGCACGCAACGCCGCGCGTTGACGCGGTCGCGCTACACATGGTTCGTGCCTGGCGGAGACGACAGAGACTCGTACACCCCGAGCATCCGCTTCCCCTGCTCATCCCATTGGTAGGTGCGCGCCAACTCAAGGGCAGCGGCCTTCATCGCTTCCACGCGCCGTGGCTCCGCTACAAGAGAGCCGAGGGCCTCGGCTATCGACTCGGCGGATGACGGGTCGATTATGATCCCCGCAGGAGAGCCGTCCAGGACGCTTCTGTGCCCGGGAAGATCGCTCGCTGCCACCGCGAGACCAGCCCCGAGATAGTCCATCAGCTTATTCGGCACCGCGGAACGCAGGTTGAGAGTGTCGCCCTTGTAGCATATGACGCCTACATCGAAACGGGATGCGCTCTCCACCACCTCCAGCGGATCCGCCGCGGCGAGGAACGTCACGGTATCCTCAAGACCCAAAGCCGCTACCTGCTCGCGAAGCCGGACCTCCATGTCACCGAAGCCCTGCATCGTGAGTGTCGCCCGACCTTGCAGGTACTTCATCGCGCCGATCAATGAGGCGAGGTTGCGGTTGGGACGGTAGGCTCCCTGGAAGAACAACCGCACGGGGTTCGCGATGGGAAGCGGTGCCTGCATGACCTTCGCCGGACCATTGTGGATGATCGTGGGACGGGAGATCCCGTAACGATCCTGGAGGATCTCCGCCAATGGCTCGGATACGGCGAGTACCGCATCAGCGTGCACGATGGACTGAGCTTCCGCCTCCCGGTACCTGCGCCGCGTGTGTTCGCTCACGTATTCCACGTCGGTGTAAAGGTCGCGGCAATCGTAGACTATGCGGGCGCCAGTCGCACGCTTCACTCTGACGGCAGCGGGCAGCGTCCTGATGTTGTATGCATGTACGATGTCAGGCCCGAATCCGGTCGCGACCGACGCGAGCTGCATCTCCTCCGCGAAGACATGTCTGCCGAGGTGCCACCATGTGAGGATGTTCGTGTACGTCAGATTGACCGCCACGCGCAGGGGCCACCATACATCTTCCTGTCCCAACCGAGGTTGCCTGATTGACGGCTTGAGCAGCCGAACTTCGAAAGCGGAATCCAGCAGATCGGGGGCAGCCGATGACCCGACGCCGAGTGCCAGCACCGTGGCGCCCGCCTCGGTGAGCGTGGCGGTCTGCTTGCGGAACCGGGCATCCGTGGCGAAATCCGATGCGCCGAGGATGCAGACCTTCACGCCGCTCAGTGGTCCCTGCCCGCTGGAAGAAGACCCCATGACACCCATACACGCTCCCGAATCGTCATGCACTACACGAAGCGATGCCCGTTCGCTCAACAAGTACAGTACCGCCATCCGTTGGACAAGCCGCAGCGGCTGATACAACATGCTGAGATATGCCAGATCCCAATGCCGCCAGAGCCCTGCGGCCACTCAGAGAGGATGACACAGGTGCCGGAACCTGAGACAGCATCTGCTTCCGAGGCGAGCGAGACGAGCCGTAAATCGTTCCCGAGGCGCGTCCACGGCGCACTATCCCAAGCCTACTCTCGTGCGACGACAAGGCTCGCGACTCCCGTCACCAGGGACACAACGAAACGCGTCCGCATCGATCTTCAGCGGTCGGATGCGGCAACCACCGAATCTTACCATCAGCTCGCGGCCCTGATCGGGCTGTACGCTACGCTTGGAATATGAGTCCCACTTCCGCGAATGCGCGGATACGCCATATCACCGGACTTCGCATGCGAGCTGGTTCGCATCGTGCGCGAACTGGAGCCGGACCTCGTCGTCGAGTTTGGTAGCGGTGTATCCACGGTGATCTCCGCCTACGCTTTGAGCAGGAACGGTCATGGCAGGATCGTCTCCCTCGAGCACGATGCAAACTGGTGCGCCAGCTCTCGCGCCCTCATCGCGGAGCACGGGCTGGAATCGATCGCCGAGGTGGTACACGCGCCACTCACCCCACTCGACCTGCACGGCGAACGATGGCTCTGGTACGACGTACACGCGATTGAACCTCTCGACTCGATCGACCTGCTCGTTGTCGATGGGCCCCCGGGGCACATCCAATCGCTCGCACGATATCCCTCCGTGCCCGTGATGCTTGAACGCCTCAGTCCCGAAGGTGCGATACTGCTCGACGACACGGATCGCGAGGATGAACAGAAGGCGCTCGAACGCTGGAGCCGAGAGATCGAGTCCCTTACATTCGAGGACAGGCGTACCGAGAAGGGTGCTGTGATCGTGAGACGGAATGGACCTCACCCGGCACCGTGAGCGGGCGGCAGACCCAGAGACATCCAGTCGATTGCGCTAGCGGAGCACACAACGACCAGCAGGGGAGATGGCTTGTGAGTACCGGAACGGTGGGACGGCCATGAGATCAGAGGTCACTTCAACGGAGTCTGGAGCACTGCTGTTCCGATTCGAGACTGAACAGGGAGACTGTGAGCGCGACTCCCCGCGAATGGTCGGCAGCGAGGTACATCTGCGCCTGCCGGATGACTGCGGGGGCGACGATATCCATCCGGACCTGCTGGCCCTGTCAGCGCTGTTGCTCGTACTCCCATGGATCGGGCGCGGACTCACGCTCGGGAAGGGCGTCAGCCAGCGCTTCGCCGAGGCCGCTGAGTAGGACCTTGGGGTGCAGTTGCATCCCGTGGATCCGGAGTTGGCTCCGCGCCCCACGCCGAATGACGGCCGTCCCGGACTGGCGTTCAGCGGTGGCGTGGACTCCACCGCAGCCCTGTCGGTGATGCCGCGCGAAACGCACTCGGTGTTCTTGGAGCGGACCGCATTCTCTCAGCGACAGGCAGCTCGTCAGGAGAACTCGCTCTACAAGAAGGATGCGGCTCTCTACGCGTGCACTGAGCTGTCCGCGATGGGTCGCGCGGTCGACATCGTCCCGTGCGATCTGGAGTTGATCCGAGAGCCGGTCGGTTTCCCGGTCGATCTCTCCAACGCCGTACCCCTACTCTGCGTCGCCGACAAGCGCCGGCTTGACTCAGTCGGCTGGGGCACGATCGCAGAGGCCGCATACCGCATCGGCGCGATGGGCTTCACGGACTACGCGAAACGAACGACCTTCACCCGGTGGCGCTGCGTCTTCGAGACTGTGGGGCTCCCGATCTTCAATGCGGTTGCCGGCGTCAGCGAGGTAGGCACCTCGATCATCGTCACCGAGTCTCCCTATGGCTCGTTGGCCCAGTCATGCATCCGCGGTCAGGTCGGTCAGCCGTGCGGGCGTTGCTGGAAGTGCTTCCGCAAGTCGCTGCTGGACTCAGCTCTCAAAGGACGCTGGCCTGCAGACAAGGAGCTCGATGTGATGTTCGCGGGAGGCGAGGTCAGGCAGTACCTGAACAAGATCCCCCTGAAGCACGAGGACGTCCTCACGTACGCACTCGGCAGATACAGCGGAACGCATCCGCTCATGCTCGCGCTCAAGCGGAAGGTGCGCGGCGGCGAACTCGATGTGGACTGGCTGGAGCGCTGGTACGGGCCGTCACTCGATCTGGCGCCTGAGCGGTATCGGGCCGGTACCGCGCAGATGCTCTCGGAGTACCTTCAGCCGATGTCGGAGGCCGACATGGAGGGATTCCGTGGCTGGGACCTTACGGAGACCGTCCAGGGCGAACGGTACAGGACGGACGCGGCGAATCTCGCACGACTACTCGAGAAGCCTGCGTCTTCGAGTCTCTACGCACGCAAGGAGCGGCTCAGCGCCATCGCACGAGGGGCCATGCGTCGACTGCGCAGACTGACCCGATAGAGTGGCGAGTGTGACACGGTCGATGGGGGCCGGCGGCGGCTCATCGGCTGCGCTCTTCGCGGCGTTTCCGCGGCCGCACGTTCTCGAGAGCGGGAAACACGCCACGCAGCCGTCTGATCGACTCGGCGACCATAGCGCGCAAACGCACCTCGACCACGCTCGGTATCGCCTGTCGCGCGCAGAACATGTCCCGGAGCAGATGCGTGCGGTCACCTGCCGCCAACCTCCGCTCGAGATCGGCCCAGCGCCGCTTGGCGATCCAACGTTGCATGTCGCGGTTCTTCTCCCTCGCGATCGACACTTGTCGCTTGTCGAGCAGACCGGATGCTATGAGGTCATTTCGCGACTGGATGGCGCTGGCCTCGATCCGCGTCCTATCGGAGGTCATCTGCCCCTCGCTCACCCTGTAGCGCGCAAGCACCTTTGGGAGGTAGATGTGGGTCGCCCCATGCGCCAGTGCCCGGACCCACAGATCGTAGTCCTCAACGTAGATGTCGGGCCGGATCCCGCCAACAAGGTCGAGGATCGAGCGGTCGAGCACGGCAGTAGTGAACACGCGGTTCCACACGAGCATCTCATCGAGATCGACCGAGACCACCTGCTCGAAGCGCGGTCCGCGCAACCGCAACATCACGGAGCCGTCCGGATGGAACCGCTCCCCGTTGCACGAGTAGATCCCGTGACCCGGATGGGCCTGGATGAACTCGGCGAACTCGGCCATGTACTCCGGCAGGTATAGGTCATCGGAGTCAAGCCTGGGGATGTACGGCGCTCGAGCGATACGGGCCCCGGCGCCGCGTGCAGCACCGCAGCCGCCGTGCTCGATACGCAACACCCGTATGCGTGGATCACGTCTGGCATACGCGGTCGCGATCTCGTACGTCTCGTCAGCCGAGCCATCGTCTACGACGATGAGCTCCCAGCGGCTGAACGTCTGCGCAAGCACGGACTCGATCGACTCGGCGATAGTCTCCGCCGAGTTGTACGCGGGCATCACTACTGAGAAGAATGGCGTGCCATTCGTTGCTGGTATGGTGCTCTCCTGCGGTCTCGGTGCGGCTGCGGCGCACCTGCGGACATCTCCTGCCCGTCACTGCCGCGCCCGTCAGCCGCCCTTACTCGACCCGCGGCTCCACGGACTCCGTCACGGCTCCGCCGAGCATCCGCTCCAGGCTATCCCGCAACTGCGAGCCGAACTCCTCGGTCTCGAGCGCGAGAGACACATTGGCCTCAAGCCAGGAGAGGATGTTGCCCGTGTCGTACCCCGTGGAGTCCATCGTCACCGCATAGACCTCCTCGTGCTTGAGAAGGTCCTTGAGCGCATCGGTGAGCTGGATCTCGCCTCCCCTGCCTTCTTCCACGTGAGGCAGCAGATCCATCACCTTGGGGGTGAGGAGATACCGCCCGAATATGGCGAGATTCGATGGCGCCTCGTTGGCCGGAGGCTTCTCCACCAGATCGGTGACCTCCCATACGCCGGGCTCCACCTCGCGGCCGGCGATCACGCCGTAGCGGCTCACATACTCCCGCTCCACCGGCTCCACGGCTATCACGGACGCGCCGTACTTCTCGTGGATCTCCTGCAGCCGCGGAAGCACGTTGTTGTCGGGGACGATCACGTCACCCAGCATCACGAAGAACGGCTGGTCCAGCGTGTGGGGGGCTGCGCACAGCACCGCGTGGCCGAGTCCCCGGGGCCGCCCCTGCCGCACGTAGAAGACGTCGGCCAGCTCGGAGATCTGCCGCACCTGACGCAGCTTCTCGGTGTTGCCGGCCCTCTCGAGAAGGTCCTCCAACTCCGCCGAGCGGTCGAAGTGGTCTTCGATGGCGCGCTTGCCGCGTCCGGTCACCACCAGCACGTCGTCAACGCCCGCGTTGACGGCCTCTTCCACCACGTACTGGATCACCGGCTTGCCAACCACCGGCAGCATCTCCTTCGGCTGCTCCTTGGTGGCCGGGAGGAACCGCGTGCCGAGACCCGCCGCTGGGATGACCGCTTTCATCACATCTCTCCTTCGCTCCGCCCTGTGCGAAGCCGCCGGAACGCATGGCGCGGCACGGGTACCCCGTGCCGCGTCCACTAGCCTACACCACCCCGCGTGTACCGCAAGTGTGAAGGGCCGCCCACCGGCAACCCTTCGGGTCTGCTGACGGGCTGCTCGCTACAGCTGTGCGAGCACCTCAGCCGCGGCGGACGTCATCGCATCGATGTCCTCGTCGCTGTGGGCGAGTCCCACGAACGTGGCCTCGAACTGGCTGGGGGCGAGCACGATGCCGCGATCCATCATGCCGCGGAAGTACGCGGCATAGCGGTCCGTGTCGCTCGTTGACGCCGTCTTCCAGTCGCGGACCTGCTCGGCGGTGAAGAACATCGTCGCCATGGCGCCCACTCGCGTGAGGAACGCGTCGATGCCGGCAGCCTCAACGGCAGCGCGAAGCCCCGCCTCCAGGCGTGCGCCCTTGCGCTCCAACTCGTCATACACGCCGGGCTTGGCCAACTCGGCCATGAGCGCGAGGCCGGCCACCATCGCGATGGGATTGCCCGAGAGCGTGCCCGCCTGATAGACGGGGCCGATCGGCGCGAGATGCTCCATGATCTCCCGCTTCCCGCCGAACGCGCCTACGGGGAAGCCGCCGCCGATGATCTTGCCGAGGGTCGTGAGGTCCGGCATCACGCCGAAGCGCTCCTGTGCGCCACCCCGGGCCACGCGGAAGCCGGTGATCACCTCGTCGAAGATGAGCACGGTACCGTGCGCGGTGCAGAGCTCCCGCAGCCCCTCGAGGAAGCCATCGGCCGGGGGCACGACGCCCATGTTCCCGGCCACCGGCTCCACGATGATCGCGGCGACCTGCTCAGGGTACGCCTCGAGCGCCTCACGGACACCGTGGATGTCGTTGTAGGGCAGCACGATCGTGTCGGCCACGGCGCCCTGCGTGACACCCGGCGTGCCGGGGATGTTGAGCGTGAGCAGTCCGCTGCCCGCCGCCACGAGGAGCGAGTCGGAGTGGCCATGGTAGTTGCCGTCGAACTTGATGAACTTCTCGCGACCGGTGTAGCCGCGGGCGAGCCGGATGGCGCTCATCGTCGCCTCGGTGCCCGAAGAGACCATCCGCACCATCTCGATCGACGGCACCGCCTCCACCACCGCCTCAGCGGCAAGGACCTCCACCTCGGCGGGGGCGCCGTAGCTGGTGCCGCGATCGAGCTGCTCACGAACCGCATCGAGCACCACGTCCGGCGCATGGCCGAGGATCATCGGACCCCACGAGGCCACGAAGTCGATGTACTCGTTACCGTCAGCGTCCCACACGCGCGAGCCCTTCGCGCGGTCGTAGAAGATCGGATCGGTGCCCACGCTCCGGAACGCGCGGACGGGCGAGTTCACACCGCCCGGGATCGTCTTCTGGGCGCGAGCGAACAGGTCCGAGGAGTGTGCGTGCTGCATGTGTACGATACCCCCCTGAGGAGTGGTTGACAGTCGAAGCGCCAGTATATCAGGGACGCGCAGGGTGACCTTCGCTCGTAGCCTTCGGAAGTGACTCGCTACGGTCATCCCTGCGCGAACAGTTGTCTTCCCGCCCTGCGCCCATGGGCTCCCGAATGGGTGCGGCCAAAGCGTTCCGCTTCCGAAGGCCGAACGCGTGGTCGCACGCACTCGGGAGCCACATCGCTAGTCCCCTTCGGAGAAGAACCGCATCGGCGCGCGCTTCAACTCCCGCAACGGGTACGCGATCCGCGGTGCATCGAGGTTCGCAGCGCTACGGATGCGCTGGACGGTGCGGTCGAGGGCGGTCCGGTCGGGCGTCTCCACGATCGCCACGATCGCCCTGCCGCTCCCGGGCACCCGGCGGTCGAAGCAGTGCAGGACCTCCGGGAAGGCGGAGATGAGCGACCCCGCCTCACCCGCGTCGTGCGGGTTCACCCACACCGTGAGCGCTATGCGCCAGGGCTCCGTGCGCTCACGAACGGTGGCCGAGAACCCGCGCACAACGCCTGCGCTCACAAGCGCCTGCACGTCCCTCAGGACCTGCTGCTCGTCGGCGTCGTAGCCGCAGTCGGCGAGCGTGGCGGCCATGCGCGAGAAGGGACGCTCCACCAGCGGCAGATCGCCCTGGAGAAGACGCACAAGCGCCCGCCTGTCCGCATCGAGCGGCTCCACGGGCGCCAGCTCCGGCCGCCCGGGCTCCGGAGCGCCGTCCGCGTCGAACGACGACGTCACGCGGTACTCCTCGCTGCGGAGCACCCGGAAGCGGTCGGCAGCGCCCAACTGTGCCGCCAGCTCGCTCTCGGCTATCTCCAGCCGCGCGGCCGACAGCGCCGAGAGCACGAACCACAGCCGGTAGCGGTCGTCCATCTCGAATGCGTGCGTCACATTAGGTACATCGGCCAGCGCCGAGGCAGCATCGTCGATCCGCTCCTCGGGAACGGCAACGGCGCACAGACTCGCCCGGTAGCCGAGCGCCGCCGGCGCCAGTGTGGCGCCCACGCACCGTATCGCACGCGCGTCACGCATCGACCTGATGACGGCGATCACCTTTTCGCCGGTCATGCCGATGCGTGCGCCCAGGTCCGCGAACGGGCGGAGCGTGACGGGAAACCCGTCCCCGAGCACGGCTCGGAGTTGCCGGGCTTCTGTGTCCAGCTGGTGATGCATGAGAACCTCCGGGGCCGACATGGCGACCCGTGTACGTCCTTACTGTGCAGGTTTGGAGCCATCCTCGTCAGCATCCGGGTCCCAGCCGGGCGGCTCGTAGATGCAGTAGGGCTCCGATGCGAGATAGTCACCGGTCACCTCAAGGGCGCGCGCACGGCATCCGCCGCAGACGGCCTTGTACTCGCACGCGCCGCACTTGCCCTTGAGGAGCGAGTAGTCACGCAGCTCGTTGAACACCTTGGACTCGGTCCAGATCCGCGAGAACGGCTGCTCTTTGACATTGCCGAGCTGCATGTCGAAGTAGCCGCATGGCTGGATGTCGCCCACATGGCTGATGAAGCAGAACGTGATGCCGCCGAGGCAACCGCGCGTCATCGCGTCGAGGCCGTACTCCTCGCGGGTGACCTTCTTGCCCTCGGCTTTCGCCAGCTGCCGGATGATGCGGTAGTAGTGCGGCGAATCGGTGGGCTTGAAGTGGAGCGGGCTCGTCTTCTGACGGTGGTACGCCCAGGTGAGCACGCGCTCATACTCCTCCGGCGGCAGCTCCTTGTCGAGCATGTCGCTCCCCCGGCCCGTGGGCACCAGCATGAAGATGTGGAACGCGTCGATGCCGAGTACCTCGGCAAGGTCGTGGACGTCGGCCACCTTGGTGTGGTTGAGGGTGGTGACCGTCATGTTGATCTGCACGCCCACGCCGTGCGCCTTGGCCATCTTGATGCCGCGGATGGACGCGTCGAACGCCCCCGGCTCGCCGCGGAACGCGTCATGCTCCTCGGCCGTGGGGAAGTCGATGGACACCGAGATCCGTGGGATGCGGTGCTCGGCCATCTTGGCGGCGATCTCCTCGGTGATGAGGGTGGCGTTGGTGCCGATGACCGGCATCGCGCCCTTCTCGTGGAGGTAGTCGACGATCTCCCAGATATCCGGGCGCATGAGCGGCTCGCCACCCGTGAGGATCACGATCGGGTTGGAGATCGTGACGATGTCGTCGATCGTCGCCTTGATCTCGTCCAGCGACAGCTCGCCCTCGTATGCCCCGAACTCCGCCGCCGCGCGGCAGTGTGCGCAGCTCAGGTTGCAGCTCCGCGTGATCTCCCACGCGATGATGCGCGGCGCCTTGACGCCCGTGCGCTCTTCGTACGCGAGCGCCTGCGGACCGCCGCCGGGCCTGAAGCCCACCGAACGCGCGCCGCCGTGGCGCTGACGATCCATCGGAATCCCCACGGGGTGACCGCCGGGATGTCCAGCCGAGGAGGCCGGGAAGTCCGACGAAGCCTCTGCAGCCGCCGAAGGCGACGAAGCCAGCGAGGAGGGCTTTCCGGCGTCCTCAGCGGCGGGTGCCGCTGACGGGGAGCCGATCGGGATGCCCACGCCCACCTCGCCGCACCCGGCGCCGGCGTCGGCGAGCGTCTGCTCCAGCTCGATATCGGGTCGCGTATCCGCGTTGCCTACGTTCTCCGCCATCTACTCGCCTTCCTTCAGCCACCGCGCCGCGTCCTTGGCGTGGTACGTGATGATCATGTCGGCACCGGCCCGTCGCATACTGGTGAGCGTCTCGAGCACGACGCGCTTCTCATCGATCCAGCCGTTGCGCGCGGCAGCCTTCACCATCGCGTACTCGCCGCTCACGTTGTACGCGCAGGTGGGATAGCCGAACTCGTCCTTCACCCGGCGCACGACGTCGAGATATGCGAGCGCCGGCTTCACCATCACGATGTCGGCGCCTTCGGCGATGTCAAGCGCCGTCTCACGGAGCGCCTCGTCGCCGTTTGCGGGATCCATCTGGTACGCGCGGCGGTCGCCGAACGACGGGGCGCTGTCTGCGGCATCGCGGAACGGGCCGTAGTAGCCGCTCGAGTACTTGGCCGAGTAGGCCATGATCGGCACGTTCTCGAAGCCCTCGGCATCGAGCGCCGCGCGGATCGCGCCTACACGGCCGTCCATCATGTCGCTGGGCGCCACCATGTCGGCGCCGGCCTCGGCATGGCTCACCGCGGTCTGCGCGAGCATCTCGAGCGTCACGTCGTTCAGAACGCAACCCTGGTCATCGAGGATGCCGCAGTGCCCGTGGCTCGTGTACTCGCACATGCATACGTCGGTGATGACGGTGAACTCGGGGTCGTGCTCCTTGATCGTGCGGATCGCCTGCTGCACGATCCCCTCCTCGGCATAGGCGCCGCTGCCGGCCTCGTCCTTCGTATCGGGGATCCCGAACAGGATGACCGCCGGGATGCCGAGAGCCTTCAGCTCGTCGACCTCGGCGGGCAACTGGTCGAGCGAGACGTTGAACACGCCGGGCATCGACGAGACCTCGCGGCGGACGCCGGATCCGAACTCCACGAAGATCGGATAGATCAGGTCGTTGGCGTCCAGTGCCGTCTCACGCATCATGGCGCGCAGCGTCTCCGTGCGGCGCATGCGTCGTGGGCGATAGATGGGGAACTCCATTCTCTGCCTCCTTGGTCTGCTGATCGTGCTCGCGCTGGCGCTACTCAGCGCCAGCGGACTCCTCGTCCGCAGCGGCCTGCCGTTCATCCTGCCTCGGCGAGCCTTGACGGACGGCGGCCATGAACTCGGCCTGCAGGCTGTCGCGGACGATGTCCTCGGCCGAACGACTCTCGCCGGTCACGTGCTTCACGTAGTCGGAGTAGCGACGCACCGCCACTACCGCTGCACCGGCAAGGACGACCCAGAACGCCATCTGCACGAACACATACATCATCTGTCCGTACTGCGCGAACCAACCCACGAAGCCCGTTGCGGTGGTCACGTGCGATCACTTCCTCCCGCTTGGAAACCCTGTCCTAAACGACCGGGGCGCCGCATGATCGCGGACGCCCCGGCATGGTATGTCTGGTGGAGATGAGCGGGCTCGAACCGCCGACCTCCGCGTTGCGAACGCGGCGCTCTCCCAGCTGAGCTACATCCCCATCTTCTGCGGCCGACCCCATCGGGGCCGAACGCAGATGTATACAATGCCGAGCCATGCTCGCTTTGTCAATCGCACCGCCGTACTCTTCGCGACGGCGTGTCACGCTCTCACCCGTAGTACTCCTCCAGCGCCGCCACGAGCGCCGGCGTGGTGTACTCGGCAGGTTCCACGTCCACGCGCAGCCCCGCCGAACGCGCCTCTCTCGCGGCGATCGGGCCGATCACGGCCACCACCAGATCCGCGAGATCGAGCCCCGCGGTGAGCTCGAGGAACCCTCTCACCGTGGACGGGGACGCGAACGTCACCGCGTCGGCCTCCCCTGCGCGAAGCCGCTCCAGCACCGCCGGGTCACCCGGGCCGGTCACCGTCTGGTAGGCCGGCACCACGTCTACCCGCACGCCGCGCTCGCGCAGCCCGTCGGGCAACACCTCGCGAGCTTCGAGCGCCCGGGGAAGCAGCACCCGAGTGCCCTCTCCCACACCGCGTTCGCACAGCCCCTCGAGCACGCCTTCGCCCACATGCTTGGCCGGCACGAAGTCGGCGATCACGCCGTGGCGCTCGAGCGCACGCGCCGTCGCCGGCCCCACCGCAGCCACGCGCACGCCGTACAGATGCCGCGCGTCCTTGTCGGCAAGCGCCATGCGTGAGAAGAAGCGCTCAACCGCGTTCATCGAGGTGAACACGACCCACGAGTACACGTCCAGACCCTTGATCGCGGTATCCAAGGGCGCCACATCGGGCGGCTCGACGATCTGGATCGACGGGAACACGAGCGGCTGGGCGCCGGCAGCCTCGAGCAGTGCCACGAGCGTACCCGCCTGCTCGCGTGCCCGCGTGACCAGCACGCGCTTTCCCGTCAGTGCGCCCATGGTCTCACCGGCCTCCGGTCACGCGCCGAGGAGCGAGTCGAGCGAGCCGTCGGAAGCCACTTCGCGGATCTCGGCGAGGATCTCATCCGCGCCGAGCGACCGCAGGACCTCCACCATCGCCTCGCCGAGCGCCTCAGGCTCGCCCGCGTCGCCGCACATCTGGTGCCGGATGATGCGCTCGCCATCAACCGAGCCCACCATGCCATCCATCGTGAGCGTTCCGTCTTCGTAGCGTGCGTACGCGCCGATCGGCACCTGGCAGCCGCCTTCGAGCTTGCGCATGACCACCCGCTCGGCCGTCACGCACTCCATGGTCTCCGGATGGCCGATGCGCTCCATCGCATGGAGCATGAACGCGTCATCCTCGCGGATCTCGATGCCGACGGCGCCCTGCCCCACCGCCGGAACCATCTGCGTCACCGGCACGTAGCTGGTGATGCGGTCTCCCCATCCCATTCGCGTGATGCCTGCGGCGGCGAGGATGACCGCGTCCACCACGCCGTCCTCGGCCTTGCGCATCCGGGTGTCGAGGTTGCCGCGCACGTCCACGATCTCCAGGTCAGGCCGGAGGTGCACCACCTGCGAGCGGCGGCGCAGGCTCGAGGTGCCGAGCTTGGCCCCCTGCGGCAACGTGGTGACGTCATAGCCGGCGCCCGAGACAATCACATCGCGCGGATCCACCCGCTCCGGCATGGCCGCGATGACGCACCCGTCGGGCAACTCGGTGGGCACGTCCTTCATGGAATGTACGCACAGGTCCACGGTGCCCGCCAGCAGCTCGACCTCGAGCTCTTTGGTGAAGAGACCCTTGCCGCCGACTTTCGCAAGCGGCACGTCGAGGATCTTGTCGCCCGTGGTCTTGATGACCTTCAGGCTCACCGGAAGCCCGGTGACCTCCTCGAGCTTCGCCTTGATGTACTCCGACTGCCACAGCGCGAGTTTGCTCCCGCGCGTGCCGATGACCAGCTCTTTACGCTCCACAGTCGCCGATACCCTCCCCTGTCTCTTTCTGCTTCTCTACGATCTCGCGCGCACGAAGGTTGAGCAGGTTGCGGAATGCCCCGGGACCATGCTTGTCTTCAGAATCCTCCAGCCCGTACAACATCCGGGCCGCCTCCACGTACATGTAGCCGTCCTTGTCCGACGACACCTTCTTCAGCCGGGCCGTGGGCCCGTGGAGCATCTTGTTCACGATCGCGCACGTGAGCGCCTCCACGGTCTTGCGCTCCTTGTCGGTGAGGTCCAGCTTCTTGAGCGCCTTCTCGAGCTCCATCTTCCGGATGACCTCGGCCTTGGCCCGGATGGCCGTGACCGTGGGCACGACCTCCATCGATTCAACCCACGTGAAGAACGCCGCCATCTCCTCGTCGATGATGGCTTCAGCGCGCCGCGCCTCGGCCATGCGCTCCTCAAGGTTCGCCTCCACCACGCCCGAGAGGTCGTCGATGTCGTACAGGAAGACGTTGGGCAGGTCGTTCACCGCGGGGTCGATGTCCCGCGGCACGGCGATGTCGATCAGGAACAGCGGCTGCGCGCGATGCTTCGCCGAGGGAGCGAGAGCCGCCTTCGTGATCACGTGCTCGGTGGCCGCCGTGGACGAGATCACGATGTCCGCATCGTGCACGCTGTCGTAGAACCGCTCGAACGGCACGGCGGTGCCGCAGAAGCGCGCGGCCATGTCCTGTGCCCGCTCAAACGTACGGTTGGCCACCAGCACACCGATCACGCCGTTGGACACGAGGTGCCGCACCGTGAGTTCGCTCATCTCGCCGGCGCCGAGCACCAGCACCGTGCGGCCATCGAGCGTGTCGAACACCTTCTTGGCAAGCTCGACCGCCGCGTAACTAATCGATACCGCCGATTCGCCGATCGCCGTCTCGGTGCGCACACGCTTGCCCACTTCGAAGCTCTGCCGGAACAGCTTGTTCAGCACCCTGGCGGTGGCTCCGGCCCCGAGCGCGTGCTCGTAGGCAGTCTTCGCCTGGCCGAGGATCTGCGCCTCGCCCACCACCATCGAATCAAGCGACGCCACGACCCTGAACAGGTGGCGCACCACGGCCTCGCCGGTCTCGATGTAGAGGTAGCGCGCAAGCTCGTGGCGGTCGGCGTCGCAGTGGTCGGCGAGGAAGCCGGTGACCGAGTCGACCCCTATGTCGGTATCCGACGCCACCGCATAGACCTCCGTGCGGTTGCATGTGGACAGGATCACCGCCTCGCGGATCTCCTCGATGCCCGTGAGCGTTGCGAGCGAGCGCTCCTGCGCGTCGGCAGGGAAGGTGAGCCGCTCCCGCACGACGACGGGCGCTGTCTTGTGGCTGAGGCCAACGAGTACGAAGTGCATCAGGAGCGGATCGCCTCCATTGACGGACTGTGGATGGACGGTCTCGTGCACTGTGCGCACGTTCGTGGGCTGGGACGCCCCCGCCGGTGCGATGCGTTGTTGTTCAGGCAAGCAGGCCCGGCGGGGGCGATGTGGTGAACCGTACGCACCACCTGCGCATGCCTGAACGTGATCCGGGTAGTGCAGACTGCGGGCGCCACCGGGCGTGTCTGGCTAGTGCGCTGCATCGGAGCGCACCTCCTCACGCCTCGCCGCGGCGACCTTGCCGTCGAAGAGCCGGTAGAAGAGCTCCGGCCAGACGCCCTCGATGCGATAGAGGAGCCGATTCGACATCCCGTGAAGCACGAGGAACCTGCCACGCTCGATATCGCGCACGAACTGCCGGGCGACCTCGGAAGGGTCGATGGTCTTGGCGATGCCGTTGATGGCGGCCGTCTCGCGAGGCTCCGTGGCCACCTCCCGCGCGTAGCCAGGAGTGTCCATGTTGGGTGGGCACAGCAGCGTGACTCCTACGCCGTGCGGCCGGAGCTCGCTCCGGAGCACCTCGGCCAGTCCGGTCACGCCGAACTTGGCCGCGCTGTACGCCGAGTAGCCGTACACGCCCACCAACCCGCCCATCGACGACACCAGCCCGATGTGGCCGCTCCCCCGCTCGATCATCGACGGCACGACGGCCTTGACCGCGTACACGCTGCCGAGCAGGTTCACATCCAGGTGCCGCCGGAACTCCTCAACGGGAGTCTCGACGAACCTCCGGGGCTCGCAGAAGCCGGCGCACGCAGCCAGCACGTCGACCGGACCCAGTTCGGCGGTCACATGGCCTACGACATCATCGACAGCGGAGCGGTCCGAGACGTCGCACGCATACGACAGCACGCGCTGGGAGCCGGTGGCGCACCGGGCGCTCACCGCCTCGCAAGCGGCCTCCAGGCGAACCTCGTCGCGCGCCACCAACGCCACGTGAGCGCCGGCAGCGGCCGCGAGTTCCGTGGTCGCAAGACCCAGCCCGCTGGAGGCGCCGGTCACAAGGACGTTCTTGTCAGCCCAGTACGACACTACCCTCCCGTCACAGCCCGAACACGTGGAAGCCGGCCGGGATCGTGCGAGCCACCACCGCAAGGGCCACCACCAGCACGAAACCCGCGAGCAAGAGATACGCGCCGCGCCGGCCCTGCCATCCATGACGCCAGCGAAGGACGAGGTAGGCGGCGAACACGAGCCACACGAGCCCCGAGAGGAGCACACGGATGTCGGCCCACCACAGGCTCACATCGGTCTCGATCGCCCGCAGGACGCCGAGTATCAGGCCCGCCGAGTACAGGGGGAACGCCCACAGGACGGAGCGCCAGGCAACGCGCTCGGTCTGGGCGAGCGAGGGCAGACGGCTGAACAGCTTCGTGGCCTTGCGCGCCTTGAGTTGCCGCTCCATGAGCACGTACATCAGAGAGGCGGCGGCGGCGATCGCATATCCGGCGTTGGCGAACGAGATGAGGGCGACGTGGATCCCGACCCGCCAGTTGTCGAGCAACACCGCCTGCTCGGGCGTCATATCAGCAAGCACGCCCCTGCTCACGCCGAGCACCTGCGCGATGAGCATCATCACCAGCGCGGCAGGCACCAGGAGCGCTCCGTACGTTTTCACTTTCATCAGATGCTCGACCAGGAAGTAGACGAGCACGAGCGCCCACGCCATCAGCACGAGCACGTTGGCGCCGGTGAGCTCCGTGCCATCGGTGGCCGACGAACGAAGTCCGATGGATGCGGTATGCAGAAGGAAGCCCGCGCCCGTCGCGAAGGTCGCGTACCACGACAGCACGGCACGTCTGGTGACCACCTGATAACCGTAGAGCACGGTCGCGGCCACATAGAACGCCATTGCCAGCCAGAATGCGACGAACGCTACCTCGAGCACGGTGCCTCCTCAGTAATGCGCGGTGCCGGTGCCATCACTCGTTGCCGGAACGGCGGGCGACCGCGGCCTCAAGCACCTCGAGCTGCCGCGAGAGGGCGCCGAGGCGCTTGAGCGCCATGCCCACGTACACGACCATGCCCGCCCACAGAAGGCCGTAGGCGCCGGCCACGAGCGGCCACTGGGTCAGAACGAGCGAGTAGACCTCTTCGAGCGTGGGATTCACAGTGATCACCTCTCCAGCAGGGTCTTGGCCTGTTCGATACGGTCACGCAGCTGCACTTCACCCATCCGCAGCTGGTAGATGGCGTAGCCGAGCGCGATCATCCCGATCTGGGCGACGATGAACGAGATCAGCATCGGCCCCTCGAGCCCGCCGCGTTCGATGACGGGATGGTTCGACGGGATCAGCCGGGTGATGAAGAACGAGATCGGCACGTCGATGAACGCCAGGATCGAGAATACCGCCCCGTACACCGCCCGGCGCTCCTCATCCTCGACCGAGTTGCGCAGCACGAAGTACGCGACGACGAGCAGCGTGAGGATGAAGTAGGTGGTGAGCCGCGGCTCCCAGTCCCACCACACGCCCCATGCCGCCTTGGTCCACAGGATGCCGGTGGCCATCGTGAGGCCCACGAACACCAACGTGACCTCCATCGAGACACGCTGCTTGGTGTCGTACTCGCGGTTCCGTGTCATGAGGAACCGGACCGCGTAGAACGCGGCGAAGGCGAACACGATGAACGAGATCTCGGCCACCGGGACGTGGAAGTAGAAGATCTTCTGACCCCAGTCGGGGCGCCCGTACTCGGAACCGAAGACCGTTGCGGACTCGAGCGCCGGGGCGACGATCGTGACCGCCCCTGAGTCGGTCTCCAGCGTCAGGGAGTCTTCGTCGGCGGAGGTGAGCTCGCCCCTGAACGTCTGACCGCCGTCCCCAACCACTTCGACGCGATATCCCACGTAGTTGCCGAGGTACCGCGCTTCGTCGATCGTCTGCTCGAACGGCCCCCTGTATCGGACCGAATCAACCTGCTCGGCCGTTCTCACGAAGCCGAAATCAGGCACACCGGCCCAGAGGAACGCGCCGAGGAACGCGCCGAGGGTCAGCACGCCTCCAAGCACGAGCGCGATCATCGCTTTCGTCGTGAGGGACTTCACGGTATGGTCAGCCTCCTATCGAGGACGCGCCGACGCTCATGCACCGACGATGAACTCATACAGGCCGTACGAGGCAAGCAGCATGATCACGTCGTATCCCACGACCCACCCCATGCCGGTCCAGAACACCCCCACACCCTCGGCCCCGCCCACGATCGCGCCTCCCGTGGCGATGACCGCCCCGAGCAGCAGCGGATACATCAACGGGATGAACAGCATCGCAAGAACAAAGTCCTTGCCCGATGTGTTGACCGACATCGTGGCCAGAAGCGTACCCACGCCGGAGATGCCCACCGAACCCGCCAGAAGAATCAGTGGCAGCAAGGCGAGCGAGGACGCATCCATCTGCTCGCCCTGCAGGAACAGGAAGCCGAACACCGGCAGCGTCAGCAGCTCCACCGCCAGCAGGAAGATGAGGTTGCCGCCGGCCTTGGCGAAGAAGATCACCGGCCGGTCCACGGGCGAGAGCAGGAGCGCCTCGAGGCACCCCTGATCCTTCTCGTGGACCAGTGAGCGGTTGAGTCCGAGCATCGATGTGAAGATGAAGGCGAGCCACAGCAGTCCGGCGGCGATGTCACGCGGGTCGAAGCTCGAGCCCGCCTGCGACAGCGCTACGAAGTAGACGACCATCGTGAGCAGGGCGTAGAGGCCCATCGACATGATCATCTCCTTGGTGCGGAGCTCCATGACGATGTCCTTCCGGAGCATCGCCCGCAACTGCCGTCCGGAGAGTCCGGCCATCTACGACACCCCCATTCCAACGGTGGAACGGTAGGTCTGCCGGAACGCGGCGTCATCGATGTCCTCGCGCCGTTCGAACATCACGACACGACCCTTCGCCAGGATCAGCGCGTGGCTGCAGAGCTCCAGGCCCTTGTCGAGATCGTGACTGATCATGACGAACGTGTGGTTGCCGCGGATCTGCGCGATGAGACCGTCGAGGATGTCCATGGCGTGCGGATCGAGCCCCGAGTACGGCTCGTCCAGGAAGAGCACCTCAGGCCGGTGGAGCAACGCGCGCGCGATCGAGAGACGCTGCAGCATGCCGCGCGAGAACGTCCGCGTGAGGTCGAGCTTGCGGTGGTCCAGCTCGACCGCCTCCAGGAGCTCGGCAACGCGCGCCTCGGGCTGTTCCACGCCGTACATGTCGGCGAAGAACAGCAGGTTCTCCTCGGCGGTAAGGTCGGGGTAGAGCAGCGGATTGTGGCTGATCAGCCCGATGTGCGTGCGCAGTTCGACGGCATCGCTGACGACGTCCATCCCCAGGACCTGCGCCGTGCCGTTCGTCGGGTTGAGCAGCGTGGTGAGCACCTTGATGAGCGTGGTCTTGCCGGCGCCGTTGGGGCCGAAGACCGAGAGGAAGGCGCGCTCCGAGAGGTCGAGGTCGACCCCGTCAAGCGCCTTGCGCACGCCAAAAGCCCGGGTGAGTCCCCGGACCTCCAGCGCGTTCTTCTGGTCATGAACCTCGCTCACACGACCACCCTCACGCCGCGAGACGGGACTTCTTGGGCCACGAGGCGATGCCGCTACCGATGATCAGGATGGCGAAACCGGACCATACCCACCACTGCATCGGGAAGAACTTGATCGTCACCACAGCGCTGCCGGTGTCATCAACGCCCGAGAAGGAGATGAAGACGTCCTTGAACACCTCGCTCAGCAACGAGACGTGCTGCGTGCTCTGGTTCTGCTGCGCCAACTGCTGCGGGAACCGCAACTGCGGGCGCATGGTCTTGATCGCCCGGCCGTCCTTGCTCACGTCGAGGTTCACCGTGTAGACGGTGTCGCCCTGGGTGGCGCCCACCCGCACGTTCTCCTGCGTCTGGTCGAGGGAGACGAACGTGAACGTGTACCCCTCGGCCTCATACGTAGCGCCCGGCTGCTGAGGGATCTGCGCGTTGTGCGTGCGAACGAACATGGTGGAGCCTACGAGCCCTATCAGGATGATGCCCATGCCCAGGTGCGCCAGGTAGCCGCCCGTCTGGGTGCGGGCCTTGGTGACGATCCATCTGAACGCGGCGCCGAGCGACTCGCCCCTGGCTGCCGCGCGCTTGCGCGCTCCGTCGAAGAACAGCCAGAGCGGAAGGCCGATCGCATAACCCGCCACGGTCACACCGCTGACGGCGAGGAAGTGGTGCCACCACTCGGCCGTGGCACCCGTGGGCGTGAAGTACGGAAGCATCGCGAAAGCGTACACGGCGAGGAAACCGACCGCGATCGGCGTGCCCACGGCCAGCGGGCCCTTCGCCTTCTCCCACAGCTTCTTCATGTCGCCGCCGCCCCACGCGAGGATCGGGCAGAGCGTCATGACGAGGATGTAGAAGATGCCCAGTGGGCGAGCGAGCGCGTCGTAGGCCGGCGCCTTGATCGACTGGCCGCCGAGCGGCATCCATTCAGGGAACGCCGACGCCATGGTCATGTACGCCACGAGCACGGCCGAGATCAGCATGAGCACGTTGTTGAAGTAGTACGAGCCTTCCTTGGACAGGATCTGCTCGAACCCGTCGGCCTCGCTGCTGAGCCGGTTGCGCCGCATGATGACGCCGGCAGCCATGACCGCTATCGAGCCGATCATCATCAGCAGGAAGAGCCAGAACGAGAGCGGGTCTTCCTGGAACGCGTGCACCGACTGCACGATGCCCGAGCGGGTGATGAAGGTCCCCAGGAGCACGAACACGAACGTGAACGCCGCCATCATGAAGGTCCACATGCGGAAGCCTTCACGCCGGCGGTACACGGTCATCGAATGGATCAGGCCCACACCGGTCAGCCACGGCAGCAGAGAGGCGTTCTCCACCGGGTCCCACGCCCAGTAGCCACCGAATGCGAGTTCGTAGTACGCCCACACCGACCCAAGGCCGATGCCGATGCCGAGCAGCAGCCAGGAGAAGACCGTGATGCGGTCGGTGAGCTTGATCCAGGTGGCCGAGACGTCACCTGTGAAGAGCGCCGCCAAGCCGAACGCGAACGGGACGGTAAGACCCGCGTAGCCGATGAAGAGCGTCGGCGGGTGCAGGACCATCGCCCAGGTCTGGAGCAAGGGGTTCATCGCGGCGCTCGTGAGCAATGCCCCGGTAGCCGGGTCCACAAGGCCCGCGGGCGCCGCCTTGAAGGGGTTGTTTGTGTCGATGAACAGGGCCGCCAGGAAGAACAGCTGCACGAAGTTCACGATGGCAAGGCCGGTAGCGCCGAGCTTGCTGTCGTTCTTCATGAACTTGCCGGCGAGGAAAGCGCCGTAGATGGCGAGGATCCACTCCCAGAACAGGAGCGAGCCTTCCCGGCCCGCCCATACGCCGGAGAGGCGGTACACCCACGCCCACGGCCCGGTGACCGTGGGATGGTTGTAGATGACGTACTGGAGCGACCAGTTCTCCGAGAGGAACGCAGTGGCCAGCAGGATGATCGCCAGCGAGATGAACCCGAAGACACCGAAGGTCATGAGGTGTCCCGCAGTGCGGGTGGCGCCTCCCTCACGGCTGCTGAATGCGTATGCGCCGATCGAAGCGATCGCCGAGACGCTGGCCAGGCCGAGCAGAAGGTTGCCGATGGTCCCGAGGTCCATGCATGAGCTCCGTTCTTGAGAGAGACGATCCTACGTTCTACTGAGCCGCCTGATCGAGCGCGACCTCCGTGCACTGGAAGATTCCATCCGCCTTGATCGAGCCGGTGATGACGGCCTTCGCACCGCCAACGAAATCGTCGGGCAGTCCACCGCCCCACACGACGGACAGCGAGTTGTTGGCCGCGGCGTCATCGGCGAGCTGGAAGCGCACCGCCGAGCCGGCTGGCGCGATCGAACCCTCCACCACTAAGCCGGTGACCTTGACGGTGACCCCCAGGAGCTCATCCTGGCGGTTGACGGTGTCGTTCACCGTGAGCGCACCGGTAGCCGACTCGTACTTGGAGGGGCACTTGGTGACAAGGTACTTGGCGTCGATCGAGCCGCCATCGGCGAGGACGCCTGTGACCGTAGCGGTCGTTCCGTCGCCGAACGAGCCCGGCACGACATCGTTCCAGACGATGCGCACGCGGCCCGCGTCGGGCTCTGCGCTGTCCTCGATCTCGAAGACGAACGGGGAGGATCCGGAGACCCAGGATCCGGCCACCACCTCACCGGAGACCTCCACCTGCTTGCCTACCAGAGACTCGTTGGTGAGCGCCTCGGCGACCGATGCCTTCGTGGCCGTCCCGCCGCTGAAGCCGGCGAACATGATGAGTGCACCCACGACTACGAAAATCAGGATGGTCACGCCGATGAGACGCTGCTTGGCTCGCTTGTTCACGCAGCAATCACTCCCTGCCCGCCGCGCGGGCGCGCGGCGACACGATGATGGAGCGCGAGCGGGGCCGGAACCGGCCGCGTGGCGCACCGCGACTACCTTTACTTGCCTGAACGTTCGAATCGTACCATACGCGCGCTCGTGAGCCACTCACGAATGGAGAGCGGCGTCGAGCCCGCAGGGCTGCCATGAGCAATCGCTGTGCCGGGGGAAACGAACGGATCAGGAGTTGCGCTGCCAGACGAGCGCCAGGCCCCTGAGCGTGAGATCGGCGTCGACCTCGCCCACCGTCTCGCATAGCGGAGCGATCATGCCGGCGAGGCCACCGGTGGCGACGACCGCGCACTCGCCCCCCATCTCATCCCACACACGGCGCACGAGTCCGTCGATCATGCTCGCATGCCCCATGAGGAGCCCCGCCTGTACCGACTCGCGGGTATTGTGGCCTATCGCCCGTGACGGCGGCTCGAGATCCACCGCGGACAGCCGCGCCGCCCGGCGGAACAGCGCCTCGGCGCTCGTCTCGATCCCCGGCGCGATGGCGCCTCCGAGATAGGCCCCCGACCCGTCCACCACATCGAACGTGGTGGCGGTGCCGAGGTCGACCACGATGACCGGGGCCCCGAACCCTTCCACGGCTGCCACCGCGTTGACGATCCGGTCGGCGCCTATCTCGTGCGGATTCTCGTATGCGATGGGCATGCCGGTCTTCACGCCCGGCCCGATGACGAGGGGCGGCTTGCCCGTAGCGCGATGGGCGAGATCCTCGTACGCGATCGTCAGCGCCGGCACGACGGAGGAGATCACCACGCGTTCGATACCGTCCCACTGCTGCCCGTCGAGCACGAACAGGCCGCCGATGTGCACCCTGATCTCGTCGGCGGTGAGCGTAGGGTCGGTCGAGACCCGCCAATGGCTCTCGATCCCCGAGGGACCGATCAGACCGAGGACGGTCTGGGTGTTGCCGATATCGACAGCGAGGATCATGGTCCATCCTTTCCCTGGCGGCGCCGGCGCGAGGAGCAGACCGGCAGAGCCGAAGCGTGACGACCCGGCAACAGCGTGGACGGCGCCCACGAAGCCCGGTGGTATCATCGCGTATGACCTCGATACCCGGAGGACGTACCGTGACAACGACACCAGCCCGGATCCTCGTCGTCGATGACGAAGAGTCAATCCTCCAGTTCGTATCCTACAACCTCCGCAAGGAGGGTTACGAAGTGACCGTGGCCGCCGATGGCGACACGGCCCTCGCGCTTGCGGCCGAGAACCCATTCGACCTCATCGTGCTCGACATCATGTTGCCGGGCACCGATGGCTATGAGGTGTGTCGGCGTCTCCGTGCTTCGAGCGATACTCCCGTGCTGTTCCTCTCGGCCCGGGACACCGAGCTCGACAAAGTCGTGGGGCTCGAACTCGGCGGCGACGACTATCTCGCCAAGCCGTTCGGCGTACGGGAACTGATCGCCCGCGTGAAGGCCCTGCTGCGCAGAAGCGCCGGGCGTGCGACCGAGAGCGCCGATGAGGCGCGCACGCTCAAGGCGGCGGGCATCAAGCTCGACGAGGGCTCGCACCTCGCCTATCACGGAGACACCGAGATCGACCTTACCCCGCGGGAGTTCGAGCTTCTGGCGTGCCTGATGCGGCACGCAGGCCGCGTCCTGTCGCGGGAGCAGCTCCTGAAAGAGGCGTGGGAGTGGCAGTACGTGGTGGAGACGAAGACGGTGGATACCCACATCAAGCGCCTCCGTGACAAGCTGGCCGCCGCCGGAGTGGACCCCGCCGTCGTGGAGACCGTGCGCGGCTACGGGTACCGGCTGGCAACGTAGCGGCGGATCGGTATGTCCATCCGCCGCCGCCTCATCGCAGCGTTCCTCGCGGTAGCACTGGCGGTAGCGGCCGCGCTCTCCGTCTACTTCCTCACGGAGCTTGAGGACTACAGCCTCCGGAAGATGGAGGAACGGCTCACCAGCGAGCAGATGCTGCTGTCGGCCACGGTCAGCGCACAGATGGTCGCCGCCGGCCGCAGCTCGCTCACCGATGGCCAGGCCGCCTCGCTCAGCGCCGTCCTTGAGTCGGTCGACCAGACGGCCGTCTCACGGGTGCGCATCCTCGACAGTGACGGCGTCTCGTTAGTGGACTCGGCCAACGAGGATGTAGGCGTGGGGTACTCCGAGACCCCCGAGGTGGCTCGCGCCCTTGTGGGTGAGCGGTCATCGACGCAACGCGCGCTGCCTGACGGGAGGGTCGGGATCTCGGTTGCCGGCCCCATCGTCGTTGACGGACGCGTGACCGGAGCGGTCTACACATCGGGCGCCACCTTCTCCATCACCACGCTGCTGCGCGAGTACCGCACGGAGGTCGCGATCGTCGCTGCCGCGTTCGTGCTGGTCACGATCGTGCTCACTGAGACGCTCGCGCGATGGCTGTCCCGTCCTCTACAGTCGCTCGCCCAGGGCGCTGTGGCCTTCGCCGACGGCGACCACTCAGTGCGCGTCCGGCCTACCGGCTCCGCCGAGATCCGCGCGCTCGCAGACGCGTTCAACGCCATGGCCGACGAAGTGCAGGCGGCGCTCCTTGAGCTTCGCGAGGAGGAGCGACGGAAGTCGCGTTTCGTGTCAGACGTGAGCCACGAGCTTAGAACACCGCTCACCGCCATCCGCGGGGCGGCGGAGACGCTCCTCGACGGCGACGTGCCGGAGGAGGACGCGCGTCAGTTCCTCTCCACCATCGCTCGTGAGTCGGAGCGGCTCACACGCCTGGCGAACGATCTCATCACGCTGCAGCGTATCGAGGGGGCTACGGGCGAGTTGCCGCTCTCGAAGATCGACCTGGAGGTCGTGGCCCGCCAGGCGATCGAGAGCCTTGCGCCCCTCACGGAAGCAAGGAACGTCCGAGTGGAGGTGACGGGCACCGCCGAACCCGTCCTGGGCGACCGCGACAGACTGCAGCAGGTGCTCGGCAACCTGCTCGACAACGCATCGCGCGTGACTCCCGAGGGCGGGACCATCGCGGTGGAGCTCGCCACGGAGGACGGCAGGTCGGTCGTCCGCGTGATCGATGAAGGTCCGGGTATCGCCGAGAAGGACGCCGAGCGCATCTTCGACCGCTTCTACCGGGCGCAATCGAGCCGCGACCGCGGCTCCGGAGGAGCCGGCCTGGGACTCGCGATCGTAGCGGCGATCGTGTCCTCGCATGGCGGCACGATCACAGCGGCTGCCCGTCCCGGGAAGGGCACCGTCTTCACGCTCAAGCTGCCCACGATACCGAAGGACTGACCGCTAGCCGATGCGGTCCAGCTCGATCACGGCGTAATCGCCCGCGACCTCGGAGAACACCGCGGCCGTCTCAGGATGGCACGTGAATAACACGATCTGGCGTTGCTCCGCGAGCTGGGACACGGCCTCGGCGGCACCTCGCCTACGCTCGGGATCGAAGTTCACCAGGACATCGTCCATCAGGACCGGCAGGGCGGCGCCCACATCACCGAGACGAGCGATCAAGCCGAGACGGATGGCGAGGTAGAGTTGTTCGGCCGTGCCGCGTGAGAGCAGGTCTGAGGTGTGAGCGGCGGAGTGCGCGTCGAACGCCTCGATACGGCCGTCGTCGAGGGGCACGCTCAGGCTCGTGTATCGGCCGTGCGTCATCGTGGCGAACAGACGACCGGCCTCCCGCACCACCTCGGGTTGCCGCTCGCGCTCGTACCGCTCCTGCGCCTCGGCGAGGATGCGCGCCGCACAGGCACGGACGAGATACCGATCCACGACGTCGTGGACCCGCTCCACCATACCGGCCTCGGCGAGGTGAAGCTCCGCCCGCCGCCTCTCGCGGGCGGCCTTCTCAAGACGCCCCTCAAGCCCGCTGATCTCTGAGACGACCTGTTCAAGTGCCGCTGACGCCTCGCCCTCCTCCTGGCGGGCGGCCTCATGGAGAAGCCGCAGGTCGTCGGCGCTCCCGCCCTCGGCAAGATCGAACCGCTCGAGTATCTCGCGGAGGTCCGCAGCGGCATTCTCCGCGCGCTCCTGCTCTGCCGCGATACGAGCGTCCGCGTGACGCAGATCCCGCGACAGGTCCTCCATGCGCGCCACCGCAGCACGCTCGGCCGCGATGCGCTCCCGCAGGCGGCTCGCCAGCAGCGGGAGATCGTCGCGTCGCGGCTGCTTGGGCACCGTCACGAACGGTGACACGGCAGCCGCGAACCGGCTGGTGAACTCGTCCGCGGCGGCCCTTCGCCGCTCCAGATCCTCACGGCGCTCCGCCGCAGCCGCCGCGGCGATCCGCGCCTCGCGTGCGTGGCCGAGCACCGCCGCGACCGCGCCGGGCGTAAGATCACCATCGAGACCGCGGTCGGCGAGCCATGACGTCCAGAGCGACATTCGGGTCTCAACGGCCCCCTCAGCCAGCTTCGCATCCCGCGCCGCCTCTTCGCGTGCCTCGGCGGCCCGCTCGACCGACTCCACCGTGCTTCGCGCCAACTCGAGCGAGCGGCGCATGCGCGCGAGATCGAGCGGCCCCGCACTGGCATCCAGACCCAGGATCCGTAGGTAGCCGCGTGCGTCCTCACCGGGTGAACCTGTCGCGCCGGTCCGGGATCTGTACAGGAACCACGCACCGGCGAGAACGAGCACGACACCGATGCCGACCGTGACCAATTCGCTCAGGTAGACACCTGTGGCCACTGCGGCCAGCCCGGAAACGAGCATCACCATGGACGGGAAGTCGAGGCCGCGCCCGGAAGGCGTACGCACAGACGCGTACAGCGTCTCGAGCGCATCGAGAGCGGAGAGCCGTTCCGCGATCGCGTCTTTCGCGTCGGGAGCCACGATGCCGAGCGGCCGCAGCGTCTTGTCCGCCGCCGCCGTTGCCTGCGCCAGCGCTTCTTCGGCCCGTCCGAGCGCCTCGGTGCGACTCTCGAGCTGCAACCGGAGCCGCTGCAGGTCTTCCCTCGCCTCTTCGATCTCGGTTGCGTCCCGATGCGCGCTGCCGAGCGCGTCGAGCGCCTCACGCGCGAGACCGCTCCTGCGCGCGGCTTCCTCCGCCTGAGCGGCGGAGCGTTCCACGATCGCCTCGGCCTCGACCAGCGACCTGATCGCCTCGATGTGCGCCGGGGCCTCCTCGAGGAGCGCCTCGAGATCGGGTATCGCGGCGCGCAGCGACTCATCGATGTCGAGCGACTGCGTCTCCTCGTCCAGACGTTTGCGCTCCTGACGGAGATGGAGGAGCGCGTCTTCCTGCGCCTCGATCACCGCTCGCCGCTCCTCGGCACGCTCCACCGCAAGCGCGAACTCGGTCGACCGCGCCCGCGCCCGCTCCAGTCCCTCCCGGAGCTCCGGCAGCCTCGCGCTCAGCGCGGCGAGCGTCCGCTGCTCGCCGACGAGTTGCTCGGCCTCGGCCTTCGAGGACCGCAGCTCGGATCTCGTCGAGCGGACGTCGGCCAGCAGCAGGTTGAGCTCTCGCTTGCGGCCGGAGGTGACGTAGATGTCACCGGCCTCCTTCTCGATGGCCGTCCGGACCTCGTGCGGGCTCACACGCAGCCCGGCGCTCGCCGCGTACAGTCGCGCCAACACGTCGTCGCCGGCGGCGCGCTGCTCCTCGATCGCGGCCATCTCATCCAGGCCGAAACCGAAGACGACCCGATAGGCCAGGGCGCTCACGCCCTCGGTGATGTCGCCGAGAAGACCGGGGCGATCGTCGCCCCGCAGCGTCCGCGTGTTCACCACGCCGCCGTGCGCGCCCTCGCCCCGCTCGATCACCCACGCACCGTCAGCATCCTCCATCACGAGCCGCGCAAGCCGTCCGCCGCCGCCCGGGACGAAGTACCCGGGCTCCTTCATGGCCGCGGTGGGGTATCCGAAGAGGACGTGGCGGACCAGCGAGGTGTACGTGGACTTGCCCGCCTCGTTGGGTCCTAGGACGACGGTCAGCCCGTCGCCCAGGTCGCCGAGCGTGGCTCCCGTGAGACGCCCGTATCGCACCGCCTCTACACGCCGGAGCCTCATCGCCGCTCCTCCGCGAGCAGGCGGTCGAGCGCCAGGTCCCGAGCGCGCGAGATGATGTCCCGGCTGTCGACCGGGGGCACGTCTCGCGCGTCGAGAGCGCCGAGCACCGGGCGCATCACGCCGTCAAGACACGCTGCTGCCGCTTCCTCGTCCGCCAGCAGGGCATCGGTGAGCCGGACCAGATCCGCCGCGAAGTCGGATCCCTCGCGCACGAGATCGAGGTCGAGCGCCGGACGCGTGCGGTCGGTCAGGCGATCCACCCACACCCACGGCTCGCGTTCGAGGCCCGCCGAACGTACATCGGCGAGCAGGTCGTCAAGGACGCCGCGGCGCGCGAGGGTGGCGTGTGTCTCCGAGCGCCCGTGAAGCTCCAGCCGCACGACTGCGGGGATGCCGTCCGCATCCTGCGTTGCCCCGTCCATCGCGGCGACGAGCGCTTCACGGAGATCGTCCACGGTGAGCAGGTCGTCGGCCGTGACTGACGCGGCGCCCCAGATCAGGCGAGCTGTGGACACCCTCTCGAGCACGGCTCCCGATCCGTCGAGCGTGACGACGAAGCACCCGCGAGGGCCATGTTCTCCGGGATGCAGCCCCTGGGTGCAGCCGCTGTACACGATCGGAGGGTCTTCCAGGAGGACTTCGGGCTTGTGTATGTGCCCGAGCGCCCAGTAGTCCATCCGGGCCGCGCGGAGATCGTCGAGCGAGCACGGTGCGTATGGCTCATGCCCCGGACGGCCGCCTACGTTCGTGTGGAGCACGCCCACCGCAAGCGCGTCATCGTCCTGCCGAGCGAACCCTAGCGCGAGGTTGGCGGTCTCAGCGGCGGTGCGGAACGAGCGGCCGTATACCGAGCAGATCGGCTCGCCGTCACGCTCCACTACCACGCGTTCGACCTCATCAGCCGGGAACACGTGCACGTTGGACGGCATCGCAAGCGCGGCAGAGCTCCCGCTCGCAGGATCGTGGTTGCCCCGGGCGATGAAGACCCTGATCCCGGCTTCGTCCAGCCGCTCGCACGCGTCGCGGAACGCGAACTCCGTTCTGAGCGACCGCTCGGCGCTGTTGTACACGTCGCCTGCGAGCAGCAGGAAATCGACCTCGCGCTCAAGACACGTGGCGACCACCGCGTCGAGCGCCCCGAGCGGCGCCGCCACCAGGTCCTCCCGGACGCGTGGATCGCTGGCGTCGATCCCCTTGAAGGGGGCATCGAGATGCAGGTCTGCGGCGTGTACGAACCGCACCGGACCGCTCACTCGCTCTCCCTCCCCGATCGTCAGGCTGACACGACTCCCATAGTAGCGGCGTACCCTGACACGCGACAGACCGAGCTGTCGCTAGCCGGCACGGGAGACGCCGGCCGGACGGTGCGATGCGTCCCCGAGCCCGGCGGCCCGCACACCGCGGGCGACCACAAGGGCCACGGCCGCCTTGAGGACGTCCGGTACCACGAACGGCGCGACGGCGACCGGGAACACCTCGGCCATGGTGGCGCCGGTCACCGTGGCGAACCGCGACCATCCACAGATGTAGGTCACCGCGATCAGAACCGCCATGGCCAGCAGGTCGCCGACCACGGCACGGGCGGGCATGGCGTGCGCCACGGCCCGGCGGATCGCGGCGCCCAACGGAGCGGACACGATGAACCCCGCGATGAACCCGCCCGTGGGGCCGAGCAGCACGCCCGCACCGGACGCGCCACCCGAGAACACCGGCAGGCCGAGCACGCCCAGTGCAACGTAGACCGCCATCGCCGCGAAGGCCTCCACCGGCGGGAGGACGAGGGCGGCCACCGCCACCACGAGGACCTGCAACGTCACGGGGACCGGCCCGAGGGGGACGATGATGAGTGCGCCGACCGCCACGAGCGAGGCGACCAACGCGGGGCGTATGAGTGCCGAGGTGCGACGGGGTGTCATGGATGGCCAATCGTCAATAGGCGTACATTGAGGGTTGAGGATAGACGTCCGCCGCCATGCCCGTCAATCGCGGAGCGTGACCTCTCCCGACACGATCCGCCGCTGGCCATCCTGTGCGTGAAGGACGAGCGCCCCATCGGGGCCGACTCCCGCCACCCTGCCCTCGGCCACCAGCGAGCCCGTGTGGTCTCTCACACGCACATCGCATCCGGTGAGCGACGATCGCGCCTCGTACTCCTCCCGGAGCGGCTCGAACCCGCGCGTCATGAACTCATGGTACGCCCCGGCGATCCCGTCGAGGACCGCCGCTGCCACGTCGGCGGAGCCGACCGCCGGCGCCACGTCCCGCACGCACGCCGCGCCGGGATAGGGGGTGCCCGCGACGTTGATACCGCACCCGACCACCACCCACTCGACACGGTCAGCCTCGGCGGCCATCTCAAGCAGGATGCCCGCAAGTTTGCGCCCCCCGGACTCCACGTCGTTGGGCCACTTCAGCCGCACCTCCATGCCGAGCGTCTCAAGACCTCGCGCAACACCCACCGCGGCGGCAAGCGGCAACGCCGTGAGCGCCGACGGCGCGAGGGTGGGCCGCAGCACGCACGACACGTACGCACCGCCGCGGGGCGACTCCCACTCGCGCCCCATCCGTCCCCGTCCCTGCGTCTGCGCCGCCGCCACCACCGCGGTCCCCTCGGGAGCCCCGTCGCGCGCAAGCCGCTTGGCTTCGTCGTTGGTGGATCCCGTCACCACACCGCCCACGCAGGAGACCCACAGGGCGTCCGCGAGCCGTGGCCACACTTCCTCCGGAATGCACAGATCGGGGGCGGAGAGCAGCCGGTACCCCACGCGCGGTGACGATGAGATCTCGTAGCCGAGCCGCCGGAGCGCCTCCACATGGCTGTGGACGGCAGCGCGCGAGATACCCAATCCGGCGGCCACCGCCTCACCCGAGACGCCCGCCGCTCCCGCCTCTACGAGCGCCGCGGCCACTGCCACTCTACGGGGCGTCGTGACCATGAGCCTCGCCATCGCCCGACGAGTCCGCACGGGCCTTGTCCGCCTCGTCTTTGGCGGCCCGCTCGGCCAACAGGTCCACCTTGCGCTCGATGTAGCGGTGGCGGCCCCAGAGCACGAGTCCTACCATCACGACGAGCAAGAGCAGCCCGAACCAGGTGATGTTGCGGGCCACGGCGATGGCACGATTGAAGTTGTCGGCGAATATGCGACCGAGCATGATCATCAACGTCGTGTACATCAGCGCGCCGATGAACGTGTACAGCTCGAAGATCCATACGCGCATACGCGACACGCCCGCGATCACCGGCACGAAGTTCTTGAAGCCGGCCGCGAAGCGGGAGATGAGGACCGTCTTGTTGCCATGCTGCTCGAAGTACTCCTCGGCCGCGACTATGTGCTCCTGGTCTAAGAACTTCCCACCCCACTTGATGAGCGCCGCGCGACCTCCGCGACGCCCGAACCAGTACGAGAGGTTGCTCCCGGTCAGAGTCCCCACCATCGAGGAGACCCCCACCAGCCACGGGTTCAGATGCCCTCCGGCCGAGACGAACCCGGCCGCCATGACGACCGTCTCGCCCGGGGTGAACGAACCGATGACGAACAGGTTCTCGGACACGGTGAACGCGATGACGATGAGATGCCCCCAGACATCGAGGAGGCCGAGGAACCAGTCGAGAGGCGCGAAGCCGGTCTGGGGCATCAGGCGCTCCCCTCGGCGGTGGCGGCCCACGCCACCCAGTGATCGTATCGCGGGAACAACAGCCACAGACCGACGAGGGTGACCACGAGCATGGCGTAGTAGTCCCACACCTGACGCGTCATGATCGAGAGCACTGCGCCTATCACCACTGGAGCAATCGCGTAGACGACGAGCTTCCACGACAGCGAGGCCATCGCGGCCGCATCCAGGGGCGTGCTGGCCGTGTCACGCGTGCGGATGTTCCTGCCCACGACCACCGAGGCGACCGCCACCGAGATGAACAGGTACCGCATGGCCCCGCCTGCGGGCACCGGGTCGTCCCACCACGCGGCCGTGGATGCCGCTTGTACGAGCGCGGTGGTCGCAAGCGGCAGCGCCAGCGTCGGCGCGGCGCGCCGCAGCCAGCGGACGTACCCTTCACGAAGGTCTGGCGAGGTCACTGGTCTCCCTACCCTGCGCAACGGGGCGGATCCCCGATGCGTCTGCAGAGCGTATCATCCCTCACTCCGCGTCGAAACCGAAGTCGAGCGGACGCGCCATGGTGAGCGCGCTCGATGAGACGCGGTCCACCCCTGTGGCCGCGAGCGTCGAGAGTCGCTGGAATGTGATACGCCCCGACGCCTCGGTAAGGCAGTCCCGGTCCCCTGCGGCCTCACGGACCGCAGCCACGGCACGGGTCAGCATCTCGTCGTCCATGTTGTCCAGCAACACGTAGTGGGCCCCCGACCGGGCCGCCTCCACGGCCTGCTCGACCGAGTCGGCCTCACACTCCACGAGGAGCTCCGGGTGCATCCGCCGCGCCGCCTCCACCGCTGCCGCCACGCTGCCCGCATGCGCGATGTGGTTGTCCTTGATGAGCACCATGTCGTACAGGCCGATCCGATGGTTCGCCGCACCGCCCACCCTCACCGCGTACTTGGAGAGCGCGCGCAGCCCGGGCACGGTCTTCCGCGTGTCGGTGACCACGAGGGACGGACCCGCTTCACGCTGCCACCGCCGCGCCTCGGTCGCGATGCCCGAGAGGATCATCAGCATGTCGAGTGCGGTGCGCTCCCCGGCAAGCACCAGCCGTGCACAGCCGTCGATCTCCATGACGGCTTCACCCGGCGCAACGTCCGCCCCCTCGGCAACGAGCGGGAAGCAGTCGGCGGGCGCCGCATCCGCCGCCTGTGCGAGCACCGAGAAGACGCGCTCGACGAGAGGCAGTCCGCAGACCACGCCCGCCTCCCGGGCCACGACGCGCCCCGAGAAGGTAAGGCCGGCGCCTACAGTCGAGGCGGAGGTGACATCCGCATCGAGCGGCGACCGTGCTCCACGCCCACCCAGGAAGCGTTCGGGCTGCATCCCCAGGTCCTCCGCGAGCGCCATGGCGATCAGGGTGTCGCTGGGAGGGATCGGCGGGTTCATCGGACATCCTCGGCGTTGGGGATCGTCTCCGGGCCTTCCACCGGCTCCAGCCACGGCGCCTCGCCGCGCCGCCAGACCACATGGACCCGCCACGTGGTATCATCGCGGTCCGGATGGTCGGAGCGGAAGTGTGTGCCCCGGCTCTCCTCCCGCAGCCGCGCCGCCCCGGTCACCAGCGCGGCGTTCACGAGCAGGTTCCGCGTCTCGATGTCGTGGGGATGCTCTCCGCCGAGCAGGGCCGAGAGGTTCTCGAGCCCCTCAGCCGCCTTCGCGAGCCCTTCGGCGCTCCGCGTCACCGCCACGTGGTCGCTCATGAGCTGCTGCAGCGCAGGGCGCACGGCACGCGAGTCCGCCGAAGCGAGCGGCGCGCTCACCCTCGCGTAGATGCGTCCTGGTCGCTGCCTGACACGCTCCCCCTCAAGCACCCGGACGATGCGACGCGAGAACACCAGGCCCTCCAGGAGCGAGTTGCTCGCCAGCCGATTGGCGCCGTGCAAGCCTGACGCCGCGCACTCTCCCGCAGCGTAGAGCCCCGGCAACGAACTGCGCCCGTCGATGTCGGTACGCACGCCGCCCACGAGGTAGTGAGCGGCCGGGGCGACCGGTATGAGGTCGCTCGACAGGTCGTACCCCGCTTCCCTGCAGCCTTCGGTGATCGTGGGGAACCGGCTTGCCAGGAACCCCGCCCCGAGGTGACGCGCATCGAGCCAGACGTTCGGGCGGCCGCAGCGGTGCATGACCTTCTCGATCTCACGGCTCACCACGTCGCGCGGCGCGAGCTCGGCCAGCGGGTGGAGGTCGGGCATGAACCGCCTGAGCTCGCAGTCGAGCAGGTGTGCGCCCTCGCCGCGAAGCGCCTCGGTGATCAGGAACCTTACCGCCGCGTCGCTGTCGAGCGCCGTGGGGTGGAACTGGATGAACTCCATGTCGGCGATCTCCGCGCCGGCCCGCCACGCCGCCGCCACGCCGTCCCCCGTAGCGACACCCGGGTTAGTCGTCACGCGGTAGGCCTGACCGGAACCGCCCGTGGCGAGGATGATGGCGTCAGCGATGAGCGCCATGGTGGCATGGCTGCCACGATCCATCACCACGGCGCCCACGCACCGGTCTCCCTCCGTGAGCAGGTCCACGAGGAAAGCGTCTTCGACGAGCCGGATGCCCTCGGTGCGCCTCACCACGGTGGAGAGCGTGTCCTGGACCTGGGCGCCCGTCGCATCCCCCGAATGCAGCACCCGCGGCAGACTATGACCGCCCTCACGCGCGAGTGCGACCTTGCCCGTGACGTCGCGGTCGAACCGGACACCGAGGTCCTGGAGCTCCGCTAGCGCCTCGGTGGCCTCTCCCACCACCGCACGCACCACCTCGCTGTCACACAGCCCCTGCCCCACCACCAGGGTGTCGGCCAGGTGCAGGTCCACGGAGTCGGCCTCTCCCACCGCACCGGCGATTCCGCCCTGCGCGTACCACGTATTGGCGTCGGTGACCTCGGACTTCGTCACGAGCGTGACTCCGCCGAGCCGCGACGCGTGCAGAGCTGCTGTGAGCCCGGCGATCCCGGACCCGATCACGAGCACCCCCGTGCGTTCCACGGGCATGGCATCGGTATCAAAGGAGACGACGTAACGCGTATCCAGCACCGAGGGAACGGTGTCCATGACGCGCCCCTATCCGATCGACGTCATACGCTCCAGTGACGCACGGGCGGAATCGGCCACGTCGCGTGGCACCGTCACACGCCCCGTCATGCCCTCGAGGGCGTCGCGCACGTCCTCGAGCCGTGTCAGCTTCATGTCGGCACAGACCATCGGCGGCGTGAGGCCCACGAAGCGCTTCGCGGGCGCCACTATGGCGAGACCTGTGAGCAGTCCCGCCTCGGTCACGACGATCACGGTATCCGCATCGCTCGCCTCCACCCACCGCAGCATCTGGCTCGTGGAGAGCACGGCGTCAGCCTCGGCGCTGACCTCAAGCCGGCACTCGGGATGAGCGATGACCGGCGCACCGGGATGCTCCTCCCGCGCCCTGAGGACGGTCTCCAGCGAGACCGTGTCGTGTACGGGGCAGCACCCATCCCACACGCTCACCTCGACATCGGGTACCTGCCCCGCCACCCAGCGCCCCAAGTTCCTGTCCGGGCCGAAGAGCACGCGCGGCACGCCAAGCAAGCGCACCACCTCGACCGCGTTGGCCGACGTGCAGCACACGTCGGTGAGCGCCTTCACCTCGGCCGAGGAGTTCACGTACATCACCACGGGCACGCCGGGGTTCCCAGCCTTCCACGCTGCAAGCTGCTCCGCGGTGATCATGTCGGCCATCGGGCAGCCCGCCTCCGGCACCGGCAGGAGCACCGTCTTGTCCGGAGCCAGGATGGCCGCCGTCTCGGCCATGAACCGCACGCCCGCGAGCACGATCACCTCGGCGTCCGAGGCCGCCGCGAGCCGGGCGAGCTCGAGCGAGTCGCCAACCACGTCGGCCACCGCCTGCACCTCAGCGGCCTGGTAGTTGTGCGCGAGGATCGTGGCGCGGCGCTCGCGCACCAATGCCCGGACCTCCGTCATGAGCGCTTCAGCCGAGCCGGACACCTAGCCCACCTCCAGTGCGATGTTGTCGATGAGGCGCGTCCCGCCCACCCGCGCAGCCACCAACGCGCGAGCCGGGCGGTCGCCCAGGGTCGCGATCGGCTCCAGCGTGACGGCGTCGACCACTGCCGCGTACTCGATCTCGGCCAGCGCTTCTGAAGCGACCGTGTCGCGCATCGCGCCCGCCACCACCGCCGCGTCGCGCTCGCCGTCGAGCACGAGCGTCTCAGCCGTACGGAGCGAGCGGTAGAGCGCGGTCGCCGCACGCCGTTCCTCGGAGGAAAGGTAGACGTTGCGGCTGGAGAGCGCGAGTCCGTCGCACTCACGCACGGTGGGACAGCCGATCACCTTCACCGGCAGGTCGAGGTCGCGAGCCATCGCGCGGACGATCGTGAGCTGCTGGTAGTCTTTCTCGCCGAAGAACGCCAGATCGGGAAGCGCGATCGAGAACAGCTTGGTCACCACGGTGCACATGCCCGAGAAATGTCCGGGCCGGACCGCTCCTTCGAGCACTCCGCCGAGCGGCCCGGGGTCGACCGTGACCGTTGCGTCGGAGGCGTACATGATCTCGGGCGTGGGGGCGAACACGAGGTCCACACCTTCCGCGCCGAGCAGGTCCATGTCGCGCTCGATGTCGCGCGGGTACGCCTCGAAGTCCTCCTCGGGACCGAACTGCGTGGGGTTCACGAACACCGAGACGACCACGTAGTCAGCACGGTCCCTGGCAGCGCTCACGAGCGACAGATGCCCCTCGTGCAGCGCACCCATCGTGGGGACGAGCGCCACGCGCTTTCCCTCGCGGCGCGCCTCGGCCACCGCCTGCCGGACCTCGTGCTTCGACGCCAAGCGCTCCACGTCACGCCCCTTCTTCGGTGAACGGCACCATCCGGTCGAGCTCGGCGGCCACCTCGGGGTCGAGGTGCGTCGACTGCTCCTCGGCCGGGAACGATCCCGACCGCACGTCGGAGGCGTATGCGGCAAGAGCCGCTGTGATCGCCTCCCCGATCTCCGCATACCGTCGAGCATGGCGGGGCGTGAAATCGCCGATGCCGAGTACGTCGTGGAAGACCTGCACCTGCCCGTCGCACGCCACGCCGGCCCCGATGCCGATCGTGGGGATGGTGAGCTCTTCGGAGATGAGACGCGCAAGCTCGACAGGCACCAGCTCCAGCACCACGGCGAACGCGCCCGCCGCCTCGAGCGTCAGGCAATCCTCCACGAGATCCACCGCGCTCTCGGTGTCCTTGCCCTGCGTCTTATAGCCGCCGAAGACGTTGACCGACTGCGGGGTGAGGCCCACGTGGCCCATCACGGGGATGCCCGTGTCCACCAGGACGTTCACGAGATCGGCGACCTCCACGCCGCCTTCGAGTTTCACGGCCTGCGCGCTGCCCTCCACCAGCAGCCGCCCGGCGTTGCGCACGGCCTCGTCGATGCTCACCTGGTAGCTGAGGAACGGCAGGTCCGCCACCACGAGCGCGCGCGATGCGCCCCGCGAGACCGCCGCCGTTGCGCGCGCCATGTCGCTCATGGTCACCGGCAGGGTCGAGTCGTATCCGAGCACGGTCATGCCGAGCGAGTCGCCCACGAGGATCGCGTCGACGCCAGCGGCGTCCGCCGCACGGGCGCCGGGCGCGTCGTACGCGGTGACCATTACGATGCGCTCACCCGCGGCCTTCATCTCGGCAAGCCGTGTCGTCGTGACGCGCGAAGCGCGCTTGTTCGAGGGTGTCGTGCTCATAGCGCTCCTTCCCTGCGGTACCGGCCCCCCGGTTCCGGGCCGCCTTCTGAGATGGAGCACGAGTATACACCGCACCGTATGCTGGACCGGCCTCAGGCGCCGTCGGGTCCGCCTCGCACATCGTCCTCGTCGATGATGACGGGCGCCGAGCGGACCTCGTCGAGCAGCGTCCGCGCCCGGTCGGCGTACCGTGACGGCACGAGCAGCTTGTACGTGCGCGGCATGAGATAGAGGTTGTACTCCTCGGCGGGTGGCAGCGGGTCCCATGCGATGGGGATCCCCTCCTGTTCGAGCACCGACGCCTCGAAGCGGAGCTGTGTGGCGTAGGTGAGACCGCCCGCCACGTTGAACTGCGAGGACGCCACCTGCTCTCTGGAGTCCTCGCCGCCACCATCGGCGGCATGCGCGCGTGCGGCCAGCGGCGTACGATCCTCGTAGCCCGGCACCGGACCGAGCACGCGGGACACACGGCCCTCCGTCGCCCCCTCGCGCGCGATCGCCGAGCCGTCGGGCCGCCGTACGTCCGGCGCTATCTCCAGCAGCGGTGTCACCGTGAAGTCGCGCTCGGCGAGCCGCGGATGCGGGATTGCTAGGCCGGGCGTCTCCCACTCCTCATCGCCGTAGAGCAGGATGTCGATGTCGATCACACGCGGGCCGTAACGCACGCCCGCTGTACGGCCGAGCTCTACCTCCAGCTCCTTCAGCGCCACGAGCAACCGATCGGCGCGGATCGCCGTGTCAACACGCGCCACCGTGTTGGCGAACGCGGGCTGATCGGTCACACCCCACGGCTCCGACTCCACCACGTTCGCCACCGCGAGCACGTACGTGGCGTCCAGCGCGGCGATCCCATCGAGCGCGCGCCCGAGCGTGGCCATGCGGTCACCCAGATTGCACCCAAGTCCGAGGAACACGTCAGCGCTCATCGCCGACCCCCCTCGACGCCCGTGATCGCTCCGAGCATCGCAAGCGACTCGGCGGTGGCGGAGACGTCGTGCACGCGTACCACGTCGGCGCCATGGCTGGCCGACCACAGTGCCACCGCCGTGCTCCCATGCACCCGCTCGGACGGCGTCGCCACCCCGGTGACCTCACCGATGAACCGCTTGCGCGACGCGCCGATGAGCACCGGATAGCCGAGTGAGGCGATCTCGTCCAGGCGCCGCAGCAGCTCGAGGTTGTGCGCTGTGGTCTTCCCGAATCCCAGCCCGGGGTCCACCGCGATGCGCCCGGGCGCCACGCCGGCCTCCTCGAGCATCCGCGCCTGGACGCCCAGGTACTCACGCACCTCGGCCACCACGTCGTCGTAGCGGGGCTCGACCTGCATCGTCTTGGGCTCGCCGAGCATATGCATCACCACGAGTCCCGCATCGCATGCGGCGGCCACGGCCACCATCGCGGGGTCCCGGAAGCCCGAGACGTCGTTCACGATGCTCGCCCCCGCGGCAACGCACGCCTTGGCCACCTCGGCCCGGCGGGTGTCCACCGAGAGCGGGACGTCGAGGCCGTGCGCAAGCGCCTCCACCACCGGCACCGTGCGCGCCAGCTCGTCGACCACGCTCACCGGGTCCGAACCCGGACGCGTCGACTCGCCGCCCACGTCCACGATGTCGGCGCCCTCGAGCGCCAGCCCTGTGCCGTGCCGGAGCGCCGCGACCGCGTCGGCATGCTCACCGCCATCGGAGAAGGAGTCGGGGGTGACGTTGAGGATGCCCATCATCAGACAGCGGTCGAGGACGAGCGGGAAACGCCCGCACCACCAGACGCGCGCACCGGGAACGCTCATCGGCCTACCTCGCGCCCTTGATGAGGCTCATCGCCTCGGCCCTCGTTGCGGCGTTGCGCTCGAAGATCCCGCGCACAGCCGAGGTGGTGGTCACCGTGCCCGGCTTGCGCACGCCCCGCATCGACATGCACAGGTGCTCGGCCTCGATCACCACGAGCACGCCGGTGGGGTCGAGCTGGTCGAGGAGCGTGTCCGCGATCTGGGAGGTGAGCCGCTCCTGCACCTGCGGGCGCTTGGCGAAGACGTCCACCACGCGCGCGATCTTGGAGAGCCCGCAGATGCGTCCGTGCTTGCCCGGGATGTACGCCACGTGCGCCTTGCCGAGGAACGGCACCAGGTGATGCTCGCACACCGAGTACAGCGGGATGTCCCTGATGAGCACCATCTCCTGGTGACCCTCGTTGAACGTCACCGTGAAGTGCTCCGCCGGATCCTGCTCGAGCCCTGAGAAGATCTCCTCGTACATGTTCGCCACGCGGCGCGGGGTGTCGAGAAGCCCTTCACGCGCCGTGTCCTCGCCGATGCCTTCGAGGATGAGTCGGACGCCTTGCTCGATACGGGTGCGGTCCATCGGGGCTCCAGAGTGGTCGGGGGTGTCGGAACCACTAGTATCCACCATCTGACAAGCGCGGCGAAAGGCTGCCTATCTCGCGCGCCGTCGCGAGCCTGCGTATGCGCATCCCTAGAAGAGCGCCTTCGCGATGGAGACCACGGCCGGGCCAAGGATCACGATGAGCGTGGCGGGGAGGATGCACAGCACCAGCGGGAACACGATCTTCACCGGCGTCTTCTGCGCCTGCTCCTCGGCCCTCTGCCGGCGTGTCAGGCGCATCTCCTTCGACTGCACGCGCAAGACGTTGGCGATCGGTATGCCGAGCTGCTCGGCCTGCACCACCGCGGTGGCGAAGGTGTTGAGCTCGGACACGTCGGTGCGCGCCGTCAGACGCTTCAGCGCGTCTCCACGCGAAGAACCGGCCTGGATCTCCTGGAGCATGCGCGCGAACTCGTGCGCCAGCGGCCCGTGCGACATCCGCACGATCTTGGCGATCGCCTGATCGAACCCGAGTCCGGCCTCCACGCTGATCGTCAGCATGTCGAGCATGTCGGGCAGCTCGACCCTGATCTGCCGCTGTCGCCGTGACACCGCGGCAGAGAGCCACGCATCCGGAAGCCAGTACGACGCCACGCATACGACGATGCCCACGAGCCACGCGAACGCCGAGGCGCGTGAGAGCACCGCCAGTGCCAGCACGAGTCCGGTCACGAAGACGGCGGAGAGGGCCTTGAGACCGAGGAACCGACCGACGTCCATGCCGCCGGGGTTACCCGCGAGCGTCAACTGGGTGCGGATGCGGTCGCTCACACCCTTTGGCGCCGCCGCCGCGACACCGTCTCGCACACGTGACCATCCGGGCGACAGCACGCGGTCGGCGAACGGTCGCAACTGCGGGTGAGCCACACCGGCCTCGACCGTCTCGTAGGCGGTGAGCCCGGCCAATCGCTTGCTGACCGATCGCTCCTCGGAGAAGAACGTGGACAGCACGACCCAGACGATCAGGCCGATCGAGAGGAACAACAGCAGCGCGACCGCGTACTCCATATCACACCTCGATCGTCACGATGTTGCGAAGCCACACGGCTCCGACGACGAGCAACGTGGACCCGATCGCGATCATGACCAGGCCGGGCACGGTGGTGAACAGCCCGAGCATGTACGCGGGATTCAACACGGACAGCGTGAACACAAGCACGAACGGCAGCACGAGCAGGATCCAGGCCGAGAGCCGCCCCTCGGCCGTGAGACCCGAGATCTGCCGCTTCAGCGCACCGCGGTCACGGATGGTGGCGGCCACCACGTCGAGGACCTCGGCGAGATTGCCGCCAACGTCGCGCTGTATGCCGATGGCGGTGACGGCCCATGAGAGGTCCTCGCTCTGCGTACGCCGCGCCACTGTCTCCAGCGCCTCTTCCACCGACCTGCCGAGACGCACCTCGGTCTGCGCGCGGGCGAACTCGGAGGAGACGGGAGGGCTCATCTGCTCGACCACGAGGGCGATGGACTGCTGAAGACCCCATCCTGTCCGGAGCGCACCTGCGATGAGATTCAGCACGTCGGGCAACTGCGCCTCGAACGCGGCGTGGCGACTCCTGATGCGCGCATCCACCACGATCAGCGGCACGATCACGGCTGCCACCACCACGAGGATGCCCGCCAGCACGCTGCCGCTCACCCACATCGCCAACACGCCGGCGACGATCACGATGGCCAGGTGCATCACGATGTACTCGGTAGGCCGCAGCGGCCAGCCCGCCCGGTCGAGCTGCTCGTACACGAACGTGTTGATGCCGCGCTTACCGGCAACGTAGTCCACCGCTTCCATGACCGAGGACGTCACACGGCTCGAGTACTGCTCGGCCACGTCACCGCCCTCGGCGCCCTCCCGCATCTGGTCGTAGTACCTGATATGGTCGAGAGCGCTCCTGGGCCGCACGAGCACGAGCGCCACCCCCGCTACGAGCGCGAACACCGACACGAACACGAGGGCTCCCGCTCCCGCCAACGTGACGATGCTCGCTGGCGGCACGGGATCCAGCGTGCGCGGCTCCCGCTCGGACGAGGCCTCGAACAGCGGATTGGGCACGAGCGTGGAGCCTGTGAGGCTGCGCTCGCCCTCCTCGAAGGTGATCTGCACGTCGATGTCCTTCGTGGATGGCCTGCGGCTCACGAACGTCACGTCCCACGTGGTCTGCAGCCCGCGCGCCAGGTCCTGGTACACCTCCGTGAGCGCGTCGGCTTCCGCAACCCCCACGAAGCGCCCACCGGTCTGCGCCGCGATCGTCTCGAGCACCCCGGCGTCGGCCTCGGCAGACGGGAGCGCCACTACCAGCACGGGTACGCCCGCAGATCGGAGCGCCTTGACCGCGTCGTCCAGCGTGGTCCTGCTCACGGTGTCACCGCCGTCGGACAGCACCACCGCGATGGGCCGCTCCACGCCGGCAAGCGCGGCCTCATCGGCCGTGAGGCGCAGCGCGTCGTAGAGGGCGGTCTCACCGCGCGCTTCGAGCGCGTCCACGCCCGTGCCCACCGCTGCGGCGTCCACGCCTCCGATCGGCGCCACCACCCGCGCCGTCTCGGAGAAGGCCAGCACCGCCACGCGGGAACCGTTCTGCAGCTCCTCCACGAACGCGAGCGCGGCCGACTTGGCCGCATCGAGCGAGGCGCCGCGCATCGAGCCGCTCGTGTCGACCACCAGGAAGACGTCCATCGGGTCAGCCTCGACCGCCTCGGCCGAGAGGATCTCGGCTTCATGCCCGTTCTCAAGGATGCGGAAGTCGCCGGCGTCGGCGCCGTCGCCCGCAGGCACGTCCACCTGCATCCACACGCGGGGGAACTCCGCCACGCTCACCTGGCGCACGACGAGGCTGTCGCCTTGCGCGACCGCAACGCCCGCGCTGCACACCAGAGCCGCCACGAGCGCGATGGATGCGATCCGCCGACGCACCGCTATCGCCTCGCCGGCGCCTGGTACTCGAAGAGGTTCGCGGGGAGCGCGATACCCATGTCTTCGAGCCTGCGGGTGAACTTGGGCCGTAGGCCCGTGGACTTCAGGTGGCCGAGGTGCTTGCCCGCTTCATCAACCCCCATCGAGTAGTCGAAGTAGAAGATGTCCTGCAGCACGATCGTGTCGCCCTCCATGCCCTCCACCTCGGCGACCTTGACCACGCGGCGACTGCCGTCGCGGAGTCGCGCGAGGTGTACGAGTAGGTCGAACGCGGAGGCCGCCTGCTCGCGGATGGCACGTACAGGCAGGTCGTAGCCCGCCATGAGCACCATCGTCTCGATGCGTGAGAGCGCGTCGCGCGGGGAGTTGGCGTGGACCGTGGAGAGCGACCCGTCGTGGCCCGTGTTCATCGCCTGCAGCATGTCGAGCGCTTCCCCGCCGCGCACCTCGCCCACGATGATGCGATCGGGACGCATACGCAGGGTGTTGCGCACGAGATCGCGTATCGTGACCTGCCCGGTACCCTCGATGTTGGGCGGACGCGATTCCAGCCGGAGCACATGCTCCTGGTGCAACTGGAGCTCGGCGGCGTCCTCCACCGTGATGATCCGCTCGTCCCCTGGCACGTACTGCGACACCACGTTCAGGAGCGTCGTCTTGCCGGTGCCGGTGCCGCCGCTTATGAGCACGTTCAGACGGCCGCGCACGCACGCCTCGAGGAACTCGGCCAGGCTCTCGCTCATCGTCCCGAACCCGATGAGATCCTCGATGGTGAACGGCTCCCGTGAGAACTTGCGGATCGTGAGCATCGGTCCGTTCACTGCGAGCGGCGCGATGATCGCGTTCACGCGCGAGCCGTCGGGCAGCCGCGCGTCCACCATCGGGGACGCCTCATCGATGCGTCTGCCCACCTGGCTCACGATCTTGTCGATGATTCGCAACAGGTGCCGCTCGTCGAGGAACCGGCGCTGCGTCTCGTGTATACGCCCCGCACGCTCGATGTAGATGCTGTCGGGGTTGTTCACCATCACCTCGGTGATGGTCGGGTCATCGATCAGCGACTGGATCGGACCATAGCCGAGTATGTTGTCGAGCACGTTCCCGGCGATCTCTCGCCGGTCTGCGGCCGACAGCGGCGCCGTCTCCTTGGCCAGGAGCTCGTTCAGCTTCCGCTCGATCTGCTGCCGGAGTCCCACGTCGGATTCCGTGGTGGCCTCGAGACGCGGACCGAGCTCCTCCACGAGCAGGTAGTGGATGTTGCGCTCGATCTCGTCGCGCACCGAAGCGCTCATGTCGGTCGACTCGGGACTCCCGTTCTCGATCTGCTGGATCCCGCTTGCTGTGAGCCGCGATCTAAGCGACATCGCCCTGCGCCCCCTCCCGCTCCGCCACGATCGCTTTCGCGGTCTCCTGCAGCACACGCGCCGGCTGGCTGCGCGGCGCGTCCAGCACCACCGGCACGCCCTTGTTCACCGAACGCGGCACCTGGAGGTCGGATGGCAGCCGGTACTTGATCGGCATGCCGATGGCGTGCTCGACCTCCTCGACCTTGAGGAACACCTTGCTGTCGGCCCTGTTGAGCATGATGTCCACGAGCGTGCCGTTGTATCCGAGCTGCCGTAGCTTCTGGAGCGACACCCGGCTGTTCTTCACCGAGGCCACGTCCATCATCGTCACAACCACCACGCGGTCGCTACGGTCGAGTGCGGTCAGCACCGCCTCGTCCAGCGAGGGCGGGGTGTCGATGATCACGTAGTCGAACATGGTCACGAGCAGCCCGATGATCCGGTCGATCCTGCTGGCGGTCACGATCTCCGCATCCTCGGGGAGCGTGGGCGCCAGAAGCGCGTGCACGCCCGACGAGTGCTCCACCATGAAGCCGCGGAGCATCTCGGCATCGAGGCGGTCACCGCTCTGCACGGCGCCCACGATCGTCTGTACCGGCTCGAGGCCGAGCATGATACCCACATCGCCGAACTGCAGGTCGAGATCGACCAGCGCGACCGACTTGTCGAGGTCGGCGAGCGCCACCGCCACGTTCGACGCCACCACGGTCTTCCCCACGCCGCCCTTCATGCTGAGCACCGTGACGACGTGGCCTTTCTGCGGTGTCGCCCCGGGCTCATCGCTCGCGCCCAGCCGCCGACGCGCCCTGCGGAGCGCCTCTTCAAGCACCGACGTAGTCTCAACCGGAAGCGCACCGGACGGTACGACGTCGTCCACCCCGGCGCGGAGCGCGGCGTGAAGCAGCTCTCGTGTGACTTCCGAGGGCGCGAGCACCACGCCGATCCGGCTTCCCTCGTCCCTGATCTCTCGCACCGAGACGAGTGCGTCGTCGAAGTCGACGCCCGGGCCCACCACCAGCAGGTCGACGCCGCCCGCGCGCACCTGCTTGCATGCCTCGGTCAGTCCCGAAGCTCTCGTCACCCGGGTGTCCTGAACCTGCACGAGAGCCTTTGAGACCGTCTGCGCGTAGGCGGACTGCGTGTCGCATACGAGGATCGACATCATCGCAGCCCCCTACTCGAACAGCGTCGTAAGCGACCTGCCGGGCGCCTCGGGAGGCGTTTCGGCGGTGGCCGGCAAGAGCGTGATCCAAACGCTCCCGACCTCCTCACCGAAGATGAGCTTCTCCGCATCGGCCGGAGAGACGGCGAGCGTCATGACCGAGGGGGCTTCGTTCGGCGTGTTCGACGAGACCAGCGCGCCTCCTCCGTCCCCTTCCGCGTCCTGTGTGGCGGTCTCCGCCGTGAGAGCAGCGCCCATCGCAACGACTCTTGCCTCGGGGAGCAGCAACCTGGTGACCTTGCCGCCTTCGTTCTCTTCGTCGTCTCCATCCGCGTTCTCGATGGTCACGAACACCGCGACACGGTCGCCGGGACGCACCATGCCCGAGATGCCGCGGACCTCGTCGACCGGTATCGCGATCGCGACCTGATCACCCGGTACCGAGTAGGCGAGACCGGCTGCACTCGGCAGGGAGAAGCGAGCCGTGGTCACCTGCTCGCCCTTCGAGAGCGGCGTGTTGAGCACCTGGCCCTCGATCGCCCGTGCGCTTGAGATGGCGTCGGCAGCCACATACCGCTGGGGCACCTCCTCGAGGAGGATCATCCCTCCCGCCACGAGCTCCTCGGCGGAGAGGCCGCGCGGGATGTCCTCCTGCGCTACCAGCACTTCCACCGGCTCGCTCGATGCGGCCACCTCGCTCCGGGCGCTGTTGATGTAGTCCACCGCGAGCACCGTTGCCACACCCGCCAGGACCAGGGCTATCACGATCACGATCGCTTTGGCCCGCATTGTGCCTCCCCCCGTTATCCGTGTGCCCGCTTAGAACTCCAGATGCTCGGCCGTGAGATGCACCGCTTCGATGACGAGCCCGCCGGCCGGCGGGTCGTCGGTGACCAGCCACCCCGGCGCCGTCCACTCAACGAACCTGCCCACCACGGGGTCCTTGTGGCCAGGCAGGGGCTCCTCGATGAGGAAGGTGGCGAAGCCCACGATGCGCACCGGCTTGCGGCCCAGCACGTCCTGCATCCGCTCCACGACAGGGACGATCATCACCTGTTTCGTGTTCGGCCGATTCGCCGCCTCCCACTCCGCGAGGGTGAGCATGTCCACCCCGGCGAGACGGTCCGCGATACCCTTGCTCGTCTTCTGAGCCATGTCACCGGGCTCGACGTCGACCATGTCGTTGATGTGCACCGCGAACTCGATGTCCCCGACGATGCAGTCGCCGTAGGCATCGGCGCCAGGCCCGAACGGAGGAAGCGGCGTGTCCGGATACCCGCAATCCGAGTGATCCAGCGTGCCGAACGCAAGGGCCCCGAAGCTGCCCGGCGTGATCGACTCACCGCCCTCGACCTTGAGCTCGTACTGCACGTTGTACTCGAAATCGAGCGTCTTCACGCTCACGGCCACGCTCTCACCCGGACGGACCGCAGCGGGATGCGCCTGGACGTCTTCGAAGATGTAGCTCGACGGCCGCAGCAGCAGCGCGCATGTTGCGGTCTCACCCTTCTTGCCACCGAGCTGGACCGTGAGATCCTGGTGCTCGGCGGGGTGGAGCTTGGCCGGATAGGCCACGGGCACGTTGGCCTCGTAGGCGCCCGAGATCTGCAGCACCAGGTCCACCGAGGCCGCGCCTGCCTGCGCCTTGAGGGCCTCTCCCGGCTCCAGCGGTTCGCTCAGACGCACACTCACGCGCACCGAGGGATCGCCCTCCGTGAGTGTGTTGCTGTCCACGTCCATGGCGATGATCCGGCCGGCCGGATCGAGGGTGCCCACCGTGACGATGGCCGGGAACTCCTCGGTGAAACCCTGTGCGTTGGTGGCACGCAGATCGAGCGGGCCGGGGCTGACCGACGGGAAGGTCCTGGTCCAGCAGCCGTCGGCCCCCTCCGAGAACTCCAGCCATGGACCACCCCCGATGCTCCCGGTGAGTTCACCGATGCGGAGGATCGTGAGCCCGAACGGCACCGGGGACTTGGCGCCCGCGAGGAACCCCACCTTGGCCACCGACTGCGCCCGGATGAGCGTCGTCCCCCGGTTGAGGATGAAGTGGGACAGGAACACGGGTGCGTCAGTCTCACACGTCACTTTCACGTAGTTGCTGCCGATCTCGGTCTCGGCCACGCGGGAGACCGGTGATGCATCGAGTGGCGTGGTGAAGTTGCCGCTGGCGAAGGAGCTGACGGCCTGTTCGATGGCTGTCGTGCCCGCCGCCTCCGAAAGCTCCCGGCATCCGGCGAGCGCTGCCGCGTCGGCCGCCGACTGCAGTTGGCGCTTGGCCGTGTACCAGAACCCAACGTCCACAGCGAGCGCCGCGAACGCCACGATGACGAGGAACACGATGGCGAAGGTCACCGCCACAGCGCCCGAATCGTCTGAGAACCACCGCCTGGACATCGTTCTCACTCCAGTCTCTGAACGGCTGCGCTGCTGATTGAAGCAGGCAGCACCACGTCCGGGATAGGCACGAGCTGGGTCCGGACGTACGTGATACGAACGCGAACGGAATCGCTCGCGGGATTGTCGATGGCAAGAGTGACGCGTGCTGAATCCAGGCCGGGGGCTGCGCCGATCGCGTGCGCCTCCACCGTTTCCGCAGTGGCGCCGAGCGCCGCCCACCGCACGCCCTCGCGGGCGGCATGGGCGACCGAGACGTACTCGAAGAACGTGTAGCCGAACTGGATGACCGCGAACAGCAGCGTGAAAAGCAACAACGCGACGAGCGCGAACTCAACGGCGGCCGCGCCGTCGTCATGGTGACGCGTACGTCCTGCTGCGCTGCCCATGGTCCCCCCAAGGACCTCGTCGGCCTCATGACCGAGGCCCAGTCGCAGCCGGATGCACCGATAGCGACGACTGGGCCCCGCTCAACACGCGCCAGCGCCCGAAGGCGCAAGCGCTGTCATCCAGTGCTGATCGCGAGCTCCTTTGCAATGGAGTCGAAGATCGCTTTCAGGTTCCCCCCTACGAGCGTCACCGCAGCAATGATCACCACGGCGATCAGGGCTACCATCAGGCCGTACTCGACTGCCGTCGCGCCCTCGTCGCGCTCAAAGAAGTTCCGCGTCCGGACATACAGCTTGGTCAACATGCGAAACACCTCCCCCCGCTCCCGCGAGTCTGTCAGACACCTCCGACGGCTTCGATCGGGAGCCGGCGAAGCGCCGCGCTTCCCAGAGGACCGTCCATCTACTAGAGAGTGTCCCCCGTCACAGAGTGCTGACTAGCCGCTTATGGTATGAGCGAAGGATGATATCGGCTCATACCGATGGGGGATGCCGAGGCTGCGAACGGCCTACCCAGCGTCACCGTCCGGTGACGCGACCAGCCCTGCCCGCACCGCGACGAGCGCCGCCTGGGTGCGATCGGGGGTCCCCATCTTGCGGAGGATGTGGCTCACGTGCGTCTTGACCGTGGCCTCGCTGATCCACAGGGCATGCGCGATCTGCTTGTTGCCCATCCCCTCGGCCATGAGTTGCAGCACCTCGAGCTCGCGGTTCGAGAAGCGCGACCGCAACTCCTCGTCAGTGTAGGGATCCCGATCGGGCTGTCCCGCTATCACCCGGGCCGCGATCTTGGAGTCGAACACGGCCTGTCCCTCGGCCATCGCACGCACCGCCTGGACCACCAGCTCCGGGCGCGTGTCCTTGAGGATGTAACCCCCGGCGCCCGCAGCGAGCACCCCGAAGACCTCGTTGTCGTCACCGAAGCTGGTGAGAACCAGCACCGACACGTCCGGCTCGCGCTCCTTGATGAGTCTGCACGCCTCGATTCCGCCGATGCCCGGCATCCTGAGATCGAGCAACACGAGATCCACCTCCTCGGACCCCACGGCGGCCACAGCGCCCTCACCGTTCGCCGACTCCCCCACGACCTCGATGTCCGACTCGTCCTCAAGCAGCATGCGCAGCGCATACCGCACCAGTTCGTGATCGTCGGCGATGAAGACACGGATCGGATCCATCACTCCTCCTCCAGAGGAAGCACCGCACGGACCACCGTGCCCGTACCGGGCTCGCTCGAGACCTCCAGCCACCCGCCTTCGGCGGCCATCCGCTCCCGCATGTTGCGCAGCCCCGCGCCGGTCCCCTCGAGCCGGGGCTCCGTCCCCCCGTGCACGATCCCGTTGCCGTCGTCGCTGACAGTGAGCGCCACCGCACCCGGCGCGTAGACGATCCGCACCGCGATCCGTCCGCCGCCCGAATGCCGCACCGCGTTGCTCACGGCCTCCTTGCCCACCCGGTACAGACACGCCTCGTGCGACGGCCTGAGACCGCATGCCTGCCCCTCCACCTCCACGACTCCCCGCACGCCGCTCCCGCGGGTGGCTTCGCTGATCCAGTTGCGCACCGAGTCCACCAATCCCATCTCCTGGAGCTTCACGGGCCGGAGATCGTAGATGAGACGACGCAGGTCGCTCGCGCTCGCGCTGAGCTGCCCCTCCAGGTCCTCCAGGGTCTGTCTGGCCTGCGCGGGATCCTTCATCACCTGCTTCTTGGCAAGTTCGAGTCCCAGCGACACCGAGAACAGCGACTGGGAGATGCCGTCGTGCATCTCGCGTGCGATGCGTTCACGCTCGCCCGCCAGCATCGCGTAGCGTCCCTCCTCGGCCAGACGGGCGTTGACGATGGAGACGGCGGCCAGCGCACCCAGGATCGAGAGGAACGCCGAGTGTTCCGGCAGCAGCGAGTGGTCGAGCGCGTTGATCGCGATGAGTATGCCGAGGGGCTCGCTGTGCACACGCACGGGTACGGCGAGCAGCCACGCCCCCCGCTCACGGTCCACCTCGAAGGTCGGGTGGCCCTCGCTGAAGACCTCCTTGGCGATCTCCGTGAGATGCTGCCCCCACCACGCCTGGACGTGTGTGTCACGTGCGCCGCGGACCACCAACGTGGCCTCGTCCATCACCGGGCCGTCTGCGTAATCGTCCACGAGGCAGATGGCCACCTTCTCGGTGCCCGTGAAGGACTTGGCCGCATCCACGATCACCGTCATCACGTCACGGACGGTGCGCGCCGAGGAGATGGATTCGTCACGGACGGTGCGCGCCGAGGAGATGGATTCAGACGTCGAGGTCAGGGCATCGACCAACGCCTGTTGCGCCACGGGGGTCCTGGGCAGCAGGTCACGCTCCCGAGCCCGAATGCGGTTCGGCCAGATCCTGTGGATGGTCCCGCGCAGATGCCCCTGCTCCGCCACGCTGTCACGGCCCCCCTCCGCGCTGTCTGTATGTTGATACCCAAACGCGCGGAAGGGCTTCGTGATGGAGGTGACCTAGCTGCCGGCGCCCATCCTCTCCGCCAGCCATGCGGCCGTCGCCCGGACACCGTCCATACCCGGCGTGTCCGGGAAGGCGAACTCCTCACCGCGAGCGAGCCGCTCGGGCAACGCCGCCAACTCGGCATCGAACGGGACTTCGGCCACGAGGTCGAGCCCCTCGGCAGCCATCCGCTCACGTATCCGGCGAGCGCCTGAAGCCGAGAGATCCGCCTTGTTGAGTACAACGGCCACGGGCAGATCGAACCGCCGCGCAAGCGTCACGAGCCGCATGAGGTCGTGTTCCCCGGAGAGGGTCGGCTCGGTGACGGCCATCACGAGGTCCGTGCCGGTGAGCGCGGCGATAGCGGGACACCCCACGCCGGGAGGGCCGTCGATCCACATCCGGTCGATACCGTGCTCTACGCCGATCGCGTCGGCGCGTGTGCGCACCTCGGTGACCAGCTTGCCCGAGAGATCCTCGCCCGCAACGAGCTGGCCGAACGCCATCGGGCCGATGACCGTCTCGGCTGTGTGGACCTCACCCGCACGCGACTGCTCCATCGTGATGGCGTCGTACGGGCACGCCGGCACGCACGCTCCGCATCCCTCACAGGCCCACGGATCGATCACGAACGCGCGCGTGCGCCAGAAGTCTTCATCAGCTGCGATCGCCTCGAACCGGCAGACCGGCTGGCAGGCGCCGCATCCCCGGCAGGCATCCGCGTCGATCACGGCCTTCGAGCCGCCTGCGAACGGCTCGCTGCCGGTCACGGTGGCTCGGAGCGCGATCGGCAGGTTGGCCGCCTCCACGTCACAGTCGGCCAGCACCAGCGGCCCGTCTTCCGCGGCAAGACGGGCGGTGATCGCCGTGAACGTGGTCTTGCCGGTGCCTCCCTTGCCCGACGCGAACACCACTCGCCGCATCACGCCTCCTCCTCCGCGAGCTCGCGAACGGCGCTCAGCAGCCCGCCGAACCAGGCCGCGCCGTCCGGATGCTCGTCGATCACCAGTCCGCCATCCGCATACACCTCGGCGACACGCCGGTCGAACGGTATCCGCGCAAGGATGGGGATGCCCTGCGCGGTGCAGTATGCGGTCACATCGGCCGAGCCGGCTCCGTCCCGGTTGATGACGACGCCGAGCGGGATACCCATGTCCCGGCCGAGAGCGACCGCGAGCTCAAGGTCATGCATGCCGAACGGCGTGGGCTCGGTCACCAGCACCAGCACGTCGGCATCGCGCACACCGGCCACGGCCGAACACGCCACCCCCGGCGACGCGTCGAGTATGGTGACCGCCCGGTTGAAGACCGCGGCCCGCTTCCGTGCGGCCCTGATGACCGTGGGCGCCTTCACCTCACCGATATCCAGCGTGGCGGTCACCACGTCCACGCCTGCCGGCGCGGTCAGCGCACCGCCCACGGACCCCCACTCCACCTCGCCCACCCTGGCGGGCCGTTCGCTCAGAGCACCAGGACGGCACACGCGGACGCACGCGCCACAGTTGTGGCAGAGCTCGGGAAAGACGATGACCTTGCTGCCGAGGATGCGTATGGCGCCGTACGCGCATGTGCGACGGCACGCGCCGCAGAGCGTGCACGCGCTCTCGTCCACCACCGGGAGCGGAACTTCCACGGGACTCGCCTGTGGCGCGTCAGGCGCCAGGAACAGCGCGTCGTTGGGTGCGTCCGCATCGCAGTCAACGAGCGCCACAGGCGAGCCCGATCGGGCCGCGGCTACCGCGAGGTTGGTGGCCACGAGCGTCTTGCCCGTGCCCCCCTTGCCCGACGCGATCGCAACGGTGATCCGCCCCACATGCGGTGCCGAGTGTGCTGTCATGCTAGTGCCCGCCGCACACGAACGAAGGGTCGATCACGCCCACCTCGCCGGCGGCGACCTTCTCCGCAACGGCCCCGACCTGCGGGATGGTGGTGTCGAAGTACACGGTGATGCCCACGTCGTTGAAGCCCGCGAGCGGCCTGCCGCCGATACCGCCCACCACGAGCGCGTTCACGCCCTCGCCTTTGAGGAGGTTCACCGGGCGCAGGCAGCCGCCGTCCATGTGCGGCGGGTTGTCCACCACCCTCGTGTCCACGATCGTGCCGTTCTCGATCTCCACGATAGTGAAGCAATCGCAGCGGCCGAAGTGGCCCGACCTCTCGCCGTCGAGGCCGCCCGCGCCGTTCGTGGGCACTGCCAGTACGATCCGTCCGTTCTCGCTCACGTGTGTGTCCCTTCGTCGGCCGGCATCAGCCGGCGTGCGCTTCCCCTGCCTCGGTCAACTCCCGCAGCTCCCCTGCTTCCAGGGCCGCAAGGGCGTCCTTCACGGTCCGCCCGCTGCCCTCGTAACCCGGGATCCCTGCCGCCTTGAGGGCGTTGAACGCGTTCGGGCCGAGGTGGCCGGTCACCACAGCCTCGACCTTATGATCAGACATCAACTCAGCCGCACCAATGCCAGCACCGCCCGTGGCGCCCTTGTTCACCGCGTTGTCCACCACCTCGAAGGCGGTGCTCCCCGTGTTGCCGATGATGAAGTACTGTGCACGCCCGAAACGCTGGTCCACCATGGCGTCGAGAGTGGATCCGAGAGCCGAGACCGCTACCTTCATGACATCCTCCTTGTACGTGATCCCGGCTACGCCGGGGATGAGGCGGAGCGGGCCACATCGATGAGCACATCGAGTGCGTGCCGCCGCTCCTCCAGATGGCCGATCCAATGCTCGAGCAGCAAGCGCCCGTCGTTGGTGATGCTGTACGAGCGTCGTTGGGGGCCCGAGTCGCCCTCTTCCCAGCGCGACACCACGAACCCGTCACTCTCCAGGCGGCGCAGGATGCGGTACAGCCCGCCGATGTCGGGGACGACTTCGCCGTCCGTCATCTCCTCGACCGCATGCGCGAGATCGTAGCCGTGCCCCTCCGATCGCACGAGCGCTGCGAGCAGCGCGGGTTCCACGAAGGCGCCGCGTCCGCCGACCGCGCCGCGACGTGTGCCATCAACCGACTCGCAACACCTGCGGCGTCTGCAGCCGTCGTCCACGACCGCCGCGCCTCCAGACGCTTGCGCTTCAGGTGCGTCCTGCTGTCGTCCGGTCAGATCGCCGGGGCACATGGTCGTCCTTCCGTGGACTCGAACTGCTATATGTATAAGACATATATCTGACGGGGTCAATCCAATCACCGCGAAGTAGCGTGTCATACCCTCCAGGGCAAGCGTCGAGGTGCCGCCCATCGGGCGACGCCTCGTCTGATCACACCCTGTAGCGCCCGTGACGCACGCCGGCGCGCGTCACGCCCCGCCGGGGTCGCCGAGCGGCGGCGGTACGTCGACGATGGGGCGGTCGTCGGAGGGCGCCTCGACCTCAGGTTCCTGCTCCTCGACCTGCTTCTTCGCGCCACGCTTAGGCTTCTGTTCCTTCGGCCGCTCAGCGGCCTTCGCCTTCTCCTGCTCCAGGAACGCGGCCCACGTGCCCTCCAGCAGCGCCTCGAGCTCATCCTTGTCCACGGTCTCGCGCTCAACGAGCACGTCGGCCATGAGATCGAGTTGCTCGCGCCGCTCGGTGAGGATGCGGTACGCGGTCTCGTACGCCTCATCGATCAGGCGACGCACCTCTTTATCGATCTCGAACGCGATCTCCTGCGAATAGTTGGGCGTCGCCGAGAAGTCCCTGCCGAGGAAGACCTCGTGCTGACCCTCGCCGAGGGTCATCGGCCCGAGCTTCTCGGACATGCCGTACTGGGTGACCATCTGGCGCGCGAGCTTCGTGGCCCGCTCGATGTCGTTGCTGGCGCCCGTCGTGATGTCGCCGATGGCGATCGCCTCGGCCACCCGCCCGCCCAGCATCATCGCGATCTCGTCGAGCATCTCGCCCCTGGCGGAGAGGAACTTGTCCTCGACCGGGAGCGCGAGGGTATAGCCGAGTGCCCTTCCGCGGCTGATGATGCTGATCTTGTGGATCGGATCGGTGTTGGGCAGCACGTGCCCCACGAGCGCGTGACCTGACTCGTGGTAGGCGATGACCCGCTTCTCCTTGTCGGAGATGATGCGGCTCTTGCGCTCCGGGCCGGCGATGACCCGCTCGATCGCGTCCTCGAGCTCCACCATGTCGATGGCCTTCTTGCCGTGACGCGCGGCCAGCAGCGCCGCCTCGTTCACCAGGTTGGCCAGGTCGGCGCCGGTGAATCCGGGCGTACGTCGGGCCAGAACCTCGAGGTCGATGTCGTCACCGAGCGGCTTGCCCCGGGAGTGGATCTTGAGGATCTCGTACCGGCCCTTGAGGTCGGGACGGTCGACCATGATCTGCCGGTCGAAACGACCGGGGCGCAGCAGCGCCGCATCAAGCACGTCCGGGCGGTTGGTCGCCGCCATGATGATAACGTTGTCCTTGATGTCGAAGCCGTCCATCTCCACGAGCAGCTGGTTCAGCGTCTGCTCGCGCTCGTCGTGCCCACCGCCGAGACCGGCGCCACGCATGCGTCCCACGGCGTCGAGCTCGTCTATGAAGACGATACATGGGCTGGCGGCCTTCGCCTGCTCGAACAGGTCGCGCACGCGGCTCGCGCCAACGCCCACGAACATCTCCACGAAATCGGAGCCCGAGATCGTGAAGAATGGCACGCCGGCCTCACCGGCCACGGCGCGCGCCAGGAGCGTCTTACCGGTACCCGGAGGGCCTACCAGCAGCACACCCTTGGGGATCTTCGCGCCGAGAGCCTGGAACTTGCCGGGGTTGCTGAGGAACTCCTTGATCTCCTCGAGCTCCTCCACCGCCTCGTCCACGCCCGCCACGTCCTTGAACGTGATGCGCGGCTGATCACGCGTGATGCGCTTCGCCCGGCTCTTCCCGAACGACATCACCTTGGAGTTGCCGCCCTGCATCTGGTTGATGAGCCAGAACATCACGATCACGATGATCACGATCGGGACGAACGAGGTGAGCAGGCTCAACCAGATCTGGTTGTCTTGCATGTTGACCGTGTAGCCCTCGTTCGGCTCGTATCGCTTGAGATCCTCCGTGAGCGCGGCGCCGTCCAGGTAGTTGGTGACGAACATCTTGCGCTCGCCCTGTGCGAGCGCGTCGTCGTCGGGATAGTACTCCCCTTCGATCTCCTGGCTGCGCGCGAAGACCTCGGCGCTCACCACACGTCCAGCCTTCAGCGCGGTGGTGAACTCCGAGTAGCTCAACTCGTCGGTCACACCCGCGGGCTGCAGCGTGTTCGCGAGGAACAGCAGACCGAGCACGATGAAGAACAGATAGAGCAGGGCCGTCCTGAGATTACGGTTCACGCGTAACGACTCCTTGTCCGCTGTCAGTCGGCGTAGATCTCATGTTTCAGTACCCCGATATACGGAAGGTTCCTATACCGCTCGGCATAATCCAGACCGTACCCCACCACGAACTCGTCAGGTACGGTGAATCCAACGTAAGCGCACTCGATGGGCACCTGCTGCTTGTCTTCCTTCTCAAGCAGTGTGACCACCTCGAGGCTCTTGGGCTTGCGGGATGCGAGGTTGCGCAAGAGGTACTTGAGAGTAAGACCGGTGTCGAGGATGTCCTCGACCACGAGCACCTCGCGCCCCTCGATGTCCTCGTCGAGGTCTTTCAGGATCCGCACCACGCCCGACGACTTGGTCGTGGATCCGTAACTGGAGACGGCCATGAAGTCCAGCTCCACCGGACCCTCGATCGCGCGGGCCAGATCGGCCACGAACAGCGACGCGCCCCGTAGCACGGCCACGAGCAACAGCGGACGTTCACTCCCGGCATACCGCTCCGAGATCTCCTGCCCGAGCTCGGCCACCCGCCGCGTGATCTCCTCTTCGGCGATGATCACGCGATCGATGTCGTCGTGGATGCTCATGCTCACTCCCCGTCACGCTGTCGGACCGTCACTACCCGAAGATGGCCGCCGCCACACGATATCGGCCACGCGGCGCGTCTCCGGCGTCACCCGGCACTGGTCGGCCAGCCTCACGCCCGCCAACCACACGATCTCTCCTGCGCTTCTCACCACCGGCGTCGCTTGCCGCAGACGCCTCGGCACCTTGGCATCCACCATGATGTCCGAGACCTTCTTCGTGCCCCGCATGCCGAGTAGGCGCATGCGATCGCCTTCGCGCGGCACGTCGACGACAAGCGGCCAGACGACCGCATCGGCGTCGATGGAAACCTGGTCGGGCCCGGTGACGTGCGCACCCGCCTCACCTTGAGTGCATTCCAGCCTGCCCGCCGGGCCCATATCGAGCCTATCCGGGCAGTGGAGCAAGCCCGGTACCAGAACGGGGACATCAGAGTCCTTGCGAGAAATTCTAAGTGTATCGTACTCGACCTCCGCCCGCAGACCGAACGGCAGATCGCGGGCGAAGCCCGGGTCGCCGATCCCGTCCACCAGGGCCTCTGAATGCTCGAACTCCAGACGTGATGCTCCCGGAAAGGCCGCGAGCACCGCCGCCCGCACGGTACGTCGCGCCATCGGCCGCGAGAGCGTCTGCACGGGCGCGCGGTCAATCACCAGCACGCCATGTTCGACCCGGGTGAAGTCGCGGGCGAACGCGTCGGCCATCTCGGCCAGGAGCGCGTCCTCATCGGCAAGCACGGTCATCGTGCGCAAGGCCGAGCGGGCGAACCCGGGATTGCGTTCCTCCATCACCGGAAGCAGCTCGTGCCGGACCCACGAACGCTCGCGGCTCGTGTCGGCGTTGGTGGCGTCCTCGCGCCACTCCTGGCCGAGCGACGCGAGGTATCCGGTCACGTCGGTCCGGCGCGCATCGATGAGCGGACGGACCACGCGCCCGCGAACCGGGGCGATGGAACTCAGGCCGCCCATCCCCGCCCCCGATACGAGCCGGGCAAGGAAGGTCTCGATCCGATCGTCCGCGGTGTGCGCCACCGCGATCCGCCCGTCCGTCCGCGGCACCCCCATGGCGTCGCAGCGTGCGTCGAGCTCGCTCTCGGCGAACCGGTAGCGGATGCGCCGCCCGGCGTCCTCCAGATTGAGCCCGTCGGCCTCCGCGTATCCGCCAACATCGTGGCGCACCACCGTGCACTCCACGCCCAGCCGCGCACACAGAGCGCGCACCCAGGCCTCATCGGTGTCGGACTCCGCTCCACGGAGGCCATGGTTCACGTGCAGCACCGAGAGCGCCGAGACCGGACCCAGCTCACCTGCGACCAGAAGGCGCAGGAGTGCAACCGAGTCGGCTCCCCCGCTGACCATGGCCAGTACGACGCAGCCGTCGTCGAGCATCTCGTGACGGTCGACGCTGGCGCGGGCGATATCGATGATCGTCGTCATAGGACCAGGGTAGAGTGCCAGGACGATAAGCGCCACAGTCGCTCGGGAGACGCCGCACTATGACCAGTCACCGGGCATGATTCGTAAGCCCGGATAATGATGCATAAGATGTGGCACGGTTCGAATATTGAAGGGTTCCCCGTATCTGGAACGAATAGCGTGGATTGGGGGTATTCTGTAGCGCAGACACTTTGCAACTTCTGTTACACATGTGATACGCTCTGCTCCTGGTAAGGGGGTAGCGTGAGAGTCGGCATACTCTGCGCATCGAACAGGACAGTGCACGACGAGCGTCACGGTCGCGCCGCATAGGCGGCTGCCCGTGGCTTTTTTTGTCGTGCACTGTCCGGCGGACACCCGGCCGCCACGTTCTCTCTTACCACGAGACCTTGTCATGACGGGGGTCTGCACGCAGACCCATGCAGCCCGGGGCCCAGGGGGGCCTTCTGGGAAGCGTGATGCGAGCGAGGAAGGAGGTGCAGCGAGAACGCTCCAACGTGGTTCAACACATTCGAATCCGATCACAGACGTGAAGTAGGGAGGGAAAGCGTGAACCTTTCGAGGCGAGGATTCTTCAAGCTCACCGGTGCGTCATTCGCCGCCGGTGCGCTGGCCGAGCTGTTCGGCCCCTCGAACGCGTTCGCTGCTGATGAGGTTCCGGAGATGCGTATCGCCGGAGCCACGGAGTCGACATCGATCTGCTGCTACTGCGGTGTCGGCTGCGGGATGGTCCTGTCCGTCAAGGATGGCGAGCTCATCAACCTTGAGGGCGACCCGGACCACCCCATCAACAGAGGCGCGTTGTGTTCAAAGGGCAATGCCCAGTTCAACATCCGCAACGTCTACGATCCCGAGACCGGTGAGCTCATGCTCAACCCGGCTCGCGTCACCAAGGTGAAGTACCGCGCACCTAAGGCGACCGAGTGGGAAGAGGTCGAGTGGGATTGGGCGATCACGGAGATCGCGAAGCGCGTCAAGGCGACCCGTGACGCGAACTACACCGCCGTCGATGAGAACGGCGTGACCGTCAACCGGTGCGAAGCCATCGGTAACCTCGGCGGCGCGGCGCTTGACGGCGAAGAGGGCTACGTGGTGCAGAAACTCGCGCGCGCGCTCGGCGTGACGTGGATCGAACACCAGGCCCGTATATGACACAGCGCCACGGTCCAAGGTTTGGGCCAATCATTCGGGCGCGGTGCCATGACGAACCACTGGGTGGACCTCAAGAACTCTGACGTCGTGATGGTCAACGGCAGTAACGCCGCAGAGAACCACCCGGTCTCCATGAAGTGGGTACAGGAAGCGAAGAACGCCGGTGGCAAGCTGATCGTCGTCGACCCGCGCTTCAGCAGGACCGCCGCGATCGCCGATCTTTATGCCCCGATTCGTACCGGCACCGACATCGCCTTCTACGGCGGCTTCTTCAACTACATCATGGAGAACGGTCTGTACCACGAGGAGTACGTCAAGAACTACACGAACGCGTCCTACATCGTGAAGGACTCGTTCTCCTTCGAAGACGGTCTTTTCTCGGGCTACGACGACTCCAAGCGCAAGTACGACGCCACCGCGTGGGCTTACGAGGTGGACGAGGAAGTGCCGTGGGACACGTCGGAGACAGGCGCGTACTCATGGGTCAACAAGCCGGGCACGCCGGCTTTCGCTCCGCCCGTCTACAAGAAGGCGAAGACCGACCCCACGCTCCAGGATCCGCGCTGCGTCTGGCAGCTCATGAAGAAGCACTTCTCCCGCTATACGCCGGAGCTCGTCTCTTCGATCACCGGCATGCCGCAAGATGTCATGCTCCAGGTGTGGGACCTCTACGGCAGCACCGGTCAGCCCGGCAAGGCCGGCACGATCATGTACGCGATGGGGCAGACGCAGCACACCTACGGCTCCCAGAACGTGCGCTCGATGGCGATCTTGCAGCTCCTGCTCGGCAACATGGGTATCTGCGGCGGTGGCGTGAACGCCCTCCGTGGCGAGTCGAACGTTCAGGGTTCGACCGACATGGCGATGCTGTTCCACATCATCCCCGGCTACAACCCCACGCCGAAGGCTGCGGATCATCCCACGCTGGCCGCGTACCTCGAGAAGACCACGGTGCCCAACGGCTACTGGACCAACCGGCCCAAGTTCATCGTGAGCTACCTGAAGGAGATCTACGGCGACTACGCCACGCTCGAGAACGACTACGCGTATGACATGCTGCCCAAGTTTGACGGCACCAACCACAGCCATATCGCGATGTTCGAGCACATGGAAGCCGGCAAGATGGAGGGTCTGTTCCTCTGGGGTCAGAACCCGGCCGTTGGTGGCCCGAACTGCTCTCAGGAGCGTAGGGCCATGGAGAAGCTGAAGTGGATGGTTTCAATCGACCTCTGGGAGACCGAGACCGCCATCTTCTGGCACGAGAAGGCCAACGTCGATCCCACCACGATCGACACCGAGGTCTTCATGCTTCCCGCCGCCTGCCACTATGAGAAGTCGGGCGAGGTCGCGAACTCGGGTCGCTGGATACAGTGGCGCTACAAGGCCGTCGAGCCTCCCGGAGAGGCCAAGGACGACCTCGAGATTGCAAGCGAGATCTATCTCAAGCTCAAGGAGCTCTACGAGGCCGAGGGTGGCGCGAACCCCGAGCAGATCACCAAGCTCAACTGGGACTACCTGGATGCAGACGGTCACGCCGACGTCCGCAAGGTGGCCCGCGCGATCAACGGCTACACCGTGGCGGACAAGATGCTGGTGGCGAACTTCACCAAGCTCGGCGCCGACGGCACCACCGCATGCGGTAACTGGATCTACAGCGGCTACTACAACGTGGAGGACAGCTGGGAAGATCCGTCCACCCAGCCCACCGGCGCGCGCGACAACACCGACAACCCGGGCGATGGCCTGGAGAAGCCGATCGGCTCCTACCTCGGTTGGTCGTTCGCATGGCCTGTCAACCGCCGCATCATCTACAACCGCGCATCAGCGGATCCCTCCGGCAAGCCCTACAACGAGGACAAGGTCATCGTTGCGTGGGACGGCGAGAAGTGGCTCCGCAACGACGTGCCCGACTTCGGCTGGAACAAGGTGCTGCCTGACGGCACCAACCAGGCGATCCCGCCCAACACCACCGCGTTCATGATGAACGCCGAGGGTGTCAGCCGGTTCTTCGCCTCGGGCAACGCCGATGGTCCCTTCCCGGAGCACTACGAGCCTTTCGAGTCGCCGGTGGAGAACCAGATGTCGAGCACGCAGTTCAACCCGGCCGCAGTGGTGGTCGAGTCGGCTGCGAAGACGCGCGGCACGTACGAGGACTTCCCGATCGTCATGACCACCTTCCGTCTCACGGAGCACTGGCAGACCGGCGGTCTCACCCGCAACCTGCCGTGGCTCGTCGAGGCCATGCCCAAGATGTTCGTCGAGCTCTCCAAGGAGCTCGCCGAGGAGAAGGGCATCGTCTCCGGCGATAACGTGGTCATCCAGAACAACCGCGGCGCGATCACGGCCTTCGCCATGGTCACCAACCGCATCAAGTCGCTCGACGTGGCAGGCAAGAAGATCCACCAGATCGCCGCTCCGTGGCACTGGGGCTACGGCTCCACTTGCTCCGTGGGTGGTATGGCCAACGACCTGACCGTGAACGTCGGTGATGCCAACACCTGGATCCCCGAGTACAAGTCGTTCCTGGTCGATATCCGGAAGCAGGAGGTGTGATAAATGGCTGAGACGGCAATCATGTACGACAGCTCCAAGTGCACCGCCTGCAAGGGTTGCCAGGTGGCGTGCAAGCAGTGGAACCAGCTTCCTTCTCCACTGTCGAGTGAGTTGTTCGAGTACACGGAGAGCTTCCAGTCTCCGAGAGACCTCAGTTCGAACACCTGGCTGATCATCAACTTCAGCGAGGAAGACAAAGAGATCGGGATCGACTGGAACTTCATGCGCAACTCGTGCTTCCACTGCACGGATGCCGCGTGTGAGATGGCCTGCCCCGTGGGCGCCATCTCCCACAAGGACAACGGCGCGGTCGTGATCGATCAGGATAAGTGCATCGGATGCCGCTACTGCGTGGCGTCCTGCCCGTTCGATGTCCCGCGCTGGGACGAGGCCAAGAACAAGACCTTCAAGTGCTGGCAGTGCTTCGACCGCACCTCGGCCGGACGCGAGCCCGCATGCGTGAGCACCTGCCCCACCGACGCCCTGCAGTTCGGCGATCGTGCGGAGATGCTGGGTCTGGCCAGGGAGCGTGTGAGCGAACTCAAGGCAGCTGGATTCAACAAGGCTGAGATCTACGGCGAGAACGAGCTCGGCGGTCTCCACACCATCGTGGTGGCTCACCGGGGTCTCGAGGCCCACGGCCTCATCCGCGACCCGAAGATCGGTCTTACCGAATTCTGGCAGTTCCTGAAGCCGCTCGGCGCCATCGGCGCCGGCGCGACCGTGCTCGGCCTCGGCTTCTCGTACTTCATGGCTCGCGACTACAAACGTGGCGAGTACTCGTACGATGAGGCGACCGACACCGTGTCCGTCAAGGAGGTGGAATAGTGAGGTACATCCAAAGGCATAGCGCGTTCGCACGCGGCCTTCACTGGATCCACACCATCGCCTGCTTGTCGCTGTTCGCGACCGGACTGATCCTCTTCATTCCGTCCGTGGCGGCGGCCGTTGGCACGGCTACGGTCCAGGGCGCGCGTATGGTCCATCGTGTGATGGCCGTGATCTTCATCGTGGCTCCGATCGCATCCATGATCATCAGCCCCAAGGGCTTCGTCCACCTGTGGAAGAGCCTGTTCTTCAAGTGGGATGCTGACGACAAGGAGTTCATGAAGAAGTTCTTCCCGTACTTGCTCTTCGGCGCGAAGCAGCATATGCCGCCGCAGAAGATCAACAAGTCGGGCCAGGGTGCTGTCGACGGCGTGCTGATCTTCGCCTCCGTCTTCATAGCCCTCACCGGTGTGGTGCTGTGGTGGCCAGAGTTCTTCGGCGGCCCCACCAGCGGGCTGTTCCAGTGGAGCCTCGCGCTGCACTCCGGCCTCATGATCCTCATCGGGATCATCATGCTCGCGCACATCTACCTGGGCGCTGGCATCTTCCAGCCGTACAAGGGTTCCGGCAAGCTGATGTTCGGCAACGGTCGCGTGACCGAATCGGATGCTCTGTACCACTGGGGCCACTGGGCCAAGGACGAGCTCAAGAAGGGCGACAATGTGATCGTGGAGTAGTAACCTCCACAACGTTCGCCCGGCACGACGAGAGGGCCGGATCCCGACGGGGATCCGGCCCTCTCGCTACGCCCCCTTTCGGGGAGCGACACGCGTGCTATTCGGCCTCGGTGCCGCCCGTCGTGGGGATCTCCTCGCGGGGACCCGCCGATTCGCCGGTGACGTCGGCGATGCCACGCTCGATGAAGGTCACCATGTTCTCCTCGGTGGCTGCGCCTGCGACACGGTCGAGCTCGTTGCCCTCACCATCGAGCAACACGAACGTCGGAGTGATGAACACGCCGAACTCATCGGCCTTCGCACGGCCTTCCGGCGTGGAGGCGTCCACGATCTCGAACTCCTGAATCCGCGGTTCGTACTCGGCGCGCAGACTGTCCACCGTGGGCTCCATCGCCTGGCAGAACGGACAGTCCGGATCGAAGAACTGGATGAAGTGCAGCGGCGCCTTCTCCTCCGCCTCGGTCCCCGACCCGTCACACCCGGCGAGTCCCAGCACCAGCATCGCGGACAGGGCCAACGCTAGCACAACAGATACCGATCGCCTCATGACACCCTCCCATCATGCCGCGCAGCGCGCGGCGTCCCCTTACCGTGCCTTCTCCGGCCCTGGCTACTCGCCCGACTGCTCTTGATACAGTTCGTCGACCTCGACCTTCATCGCCTCCACATCACGCGGCTCGTTGAGGCCCGTGTGCTGCGTGAAGCGTATGACACCCTCCTTGTCGATCAGGAAGCTCCAGCGATTCGCGATCTTGGTGCGGGGGCTGAACGCGCCGTATGCCGGCATGACCGTCCTGTCCCAGTCGGACAGGAGATCGAATGGGAGCTCCAGCTGCTTGCGGAATTCGGCGTGCGAGGCCCATCCGTCAGCGCTGATGCCGAGGACCTCTGTGTCGCGCTCCTGGAAGTACTCGTAGTTGTCTCGGTACCCGGACAGCTCCCCTTCTCAAACAGGAGTGAAATCGGCGGGATAGAACACGAGGATCACGTTCTTCACGCCCTTGTAGTCAGACAGCGCGACGGTGGACTGCTCCTGGTTCTTGAGACGGAAGTCGGGCGCCACCGTGCCCACTTCCAGCCCGTTCTGCTCGCCGACATCGCCGTTGTCGGCACTGCCCGATCCGCTCTCTCCCGCGCTACAACCGCCGATCGCCAGTACGGCGGTCACAGCGACGGCGACGATGAGAACGACCGACTTCGCCCTCATGCCCCATCACCCCCTGCCAAGGTGTAAAATGGCCTGGTTGGCCTGTTTCTCATTGTAACCCCCCTGGACCCGCATCCGCCACATGCGACTCGGCTTCACCAGGGTGGTACCGGCCAGGGTAAGGGACCCAACAGAAGCCATTGGAGGTACTATGACCAACACCGCACGCAGCAAGGCGATCGAGCACTACGTCGCCGCACGACCCGACTTCAAGCAGCAACTGGGATTCTTCGAAGCACTGTGGGCCGCCCAGGACGAGATCGCCGCAGACGCGGTCGAGTACGCGCCAGCATCAACCGAGGACACCGTCAGCGCGCTCCGCAAGACACGCACACTCTTCTCTCTTGTTGCACCCACCATCCCGCTGGAACCCTATCGTGCCGCCGTACGGCGCATCGCAGGACTCATGGCCAAGCGCGCAGGGCTCCCTGAAGAGCAGAGCGCAGCCCTCACAGAGGCGGATCTCGCGGGCGCGATCTCACAGGAGGGCCTCGATTCGATGCTCTCCGGCTTCGACGCCTTCGTGAGCGGCGTGATGGCCGAGGTGGATGACGACCGTCTCAACGAACCGCTGGTGTTCTTCGTTCTGTCCGAGGCAGCCACGCCGTTCCTCCGCCAGCCTGCCGCAGATGCGGTGAAGGCCGCCGGCGATTTCGACTGGCTGCAGTACGACTCCGGCCTCTGCCCCGCGTGCGGCACTCCCGCGGCCTCGGGCGTGGTGCGTGACGAAGGTGAGCTCCAGGGTGGCCGCAGGTGGCTCAGCTGCCCCACATGCCGCACCGAGTGGGAGTATGCGCGGGTGCGCTGCGCCCGCTGCGGACACAGGTCGCATGACAAGCTGGAGTACCTCTTCGACGAGCACGACCCGGGTCATCGGCTGCACACCTGCAAGAAGTGCAACGGGTATATCCCGGTGACCTTCGAGAAGCAGACCACGGTGATCGCCGTCCCCGAGGTCGAAGAGGTGATCATGGTCCCGCTGGAGCAGGTGGCCACGTCGCGCGGCCTCTCCCCTCTCGGCGACGACGTAAGCGAGACCGCCAACTAGAGCACAGGCGCATCCGCATGACGAACCGCCCGTGGCCAGCCTGCGGGCGGTTCGTTCTTGCCTGCTCTCGGGTACTCTTGTGTAAGTACCTCTGACAAGGAGGAGTCGCATGGACGTGTGGTTCTGGATCTGGGCCGCGCTTGCGGCCGTGCTGATCGTCGGCGAGATCTTCACCGCCGGGTTCTTCCTTCTGCCCTTCGGGCTGGGCGCCGCCGCGGCCGCTGTACTCGCGCTCATCGGCGCCTCGATCGGTTGGCAGTGGGGCGTCTTCCTCGTCCTGTCCGCCGTGCTCCTGCTGAGTCTGCGGCGCTTTGCCGACAGAATCACCCACGAGCCGCCCGAGAAGGTGGGTGTGGACCGCCTCATCGGCAAGGAGGGCGTGGTCATCGAGACGGTAGAGCCCAGGGACGGCACGGGCCGCGTGCGCATCGAGCGCGAGGAGTGGCGTGCCGACTCGACCCGGAACCAGACCCTCGTGGTTGGAGCACACGTGGTCGTGGAACGCGTCTCCGGAACGCACCTGATCGTACGCCCGGCACATGAGACCGCTGAGACAGAGGAGTAGCAATGGAAGGCGCTACCGCATTCGTCATCTTCTTCGGCCTGATCGTCCTCTTGGTGCTGTTCATATGGGCGATCGCCGGCATCCGCATCGTGCGTCCGTACGAGAAGGGCCTGATCGAGCGGCTCGGCAAGTACCAGCGCACGGCCGACTCGGGACTCACCATCATCGTGCCGGTCATCGACAAGATGACCAAGGTGGACATGCGCGAGAACGTCGTGGATGTCCCTCCACAGGAAGTCATCACCAAGGACAACGTGGTGGTGACCGTGGACGCCGTGGTCTACTACGAAGCCACCGACCCCGTGAAGCTCGTCTACAACGTGGCCAACTTCTACCTCGCGGCCACCAAGCTCGCGCAGACCAACCTGCGTAACGTGATCGGCGAGATGCAGCTCGACGAGTCGCTCACCAGCCGCGAGCAGATAAACGCCGCGCTGCGGCAGATCCTCGACGACGCCACCGACAAGTGGGGCGTGCGTATCGTACGAGTGGAGCTGCAGCGCATCGAGCCTCCGGTGGACGTGACCGAGGCGATGCACCGCCAGATGAAGGCCGAGCGCACCCGCCGCGCCGTCATCCTCGAGGCCGACGGAGACAAGCAGGCCGCGATCACCCGCGCAGAGGGCTCCAAGCAGTCGGCGATCCTCGAGGCCGAGGGTCAGGCAGAAGCGATCAAGCGCGTGGCCGAGGCCGACAAGTTCCAGAAACTCACGGTGGCAGAAGGTGAGGCGCTCGCCATCAAGAGCGTGTTCGGCGCCATCCACGAAGGCGATCCCAGCAACGACCTCATCGCCATCCGCTACCTGGAGGCGCTCAAGGCCATCGCCGACGGTCCCGCCAACAAGGTGTTCCTGCCGATGGAGGTCTCGGGGATCATGGGCAGCATCGGCGGTATCGCTGAGCTTTTCAGGGAGAAGACGGAGTAGGCCTTCACGCGGAAGTCGCGTGCTACGGCAGCTGCGACATCGGATGGCAGTTGAGGCAGAGGTCGTCGTACTCCTCAACGAGCAAGCGGCTGTTCTCGGTCTCGTGCGGGAAGTTCTGGAACATGGGATTGTCCGCAGTGGCGGTCGCCCATTCCGAACGCGCCCAGTCCCACACCACCCCGTCGCCATACTCCACGACGAACGGCTCGGCCCGCGCCGAGCCGTCGGCCGCGAGATCGCCTACGTAGCGGCTGTCCTCGTGGCACTGCTGGCAGATCGGATAGTGGCCGTCCTGCCCGCCCTCCCCGGTCGTGCGCGGATACGGCATCAAATAGCCCCTGTTGCCGAGGTCGAACACGGCGCTCCCATGCAGTGACGGCGCAACCGAAGTCGTCCTGCCGAGGCCGTCGATCACCGTGTTCGAGGTGAACACGTCCACGGCGTCGAGCACGGGGAGCGCGTCATAGACGTACGTAGTCTCCACCGGATGGTTGTGCACCGGCCCGTCGGAACCACGGCCCGCGTGACACGCGAGACACCACTCGCTGCCGTACTCGGCGACGGATGCAACGGAGCCGCCCGGCGACTGGCGCAAGAGCTTGGTGGAGGTGGGGTTGGAGAGGTGATAGACCGGCTCATCGAGCGGGCTGTCGTCTCTGTTCGCAGCACGGACCCTCACGCGTTCTCCGGTGAACGGCTCCACCACGCCGGCGCCATGAGGGCTGTGGCAGTCGGTGCAGACGAGGAAGCCACTGGCCCCGCTGAACACCCGCGTGTCATCGCTGCCGCCCGAGATCGGGTCCCCGCCGGGCACCACGTTCGTGACATCGATGCGATGCCCGCCGCCGGGAGCCGAGCCCGTTCGTGCGCTGACCGTGCCGTACACTCCCCAGCCGCCCGTTCCGTCGTGGCAGGTCTCGCACGTCGCCTTGATCGTCGCCGCGGGGAGCAGCAGAACGGCGTCGGCGGGCGACTTGTGGACCGTGTGGCAGTTCTTGCACTTGCTCGTGGTGGTGGTGTAACCCTGGTGCGGTCCCGCCTTCTCGGCGAACGAATAGCCGAGTGAGTCGTCGGCGCCATGACACTCCGTGCAGTCACCGGCTGATGGGTCGATACTCGGAGGATCGTAGTTGTCGTGACAGGTCGAGCACGAGTACCCGTTGCCCGTGATGTCGTTGGGTTCGCGGTAGGCGTGTGCAACTGGACACCACACCAGCCAGAGGACCACGGCAATGGTGACTGTGACGCACACCCGTGATGCAGGCGTGCGGAAGCGGCTCGCTCTGATGATCATGTTCCCCCTGTTACGTGCAGCCCCGCTGTCAGTACCTGTTCGGCGCCGACATCCGTGCTCCTGCAGGATACCGTAACGCAGGCTGGAAGGTCTCGCTGCTACGCGGTCATCACGACGAACACGAGACCGTTGCGTGCGACGGCCGGATATGTGCGCACATCGGCATCAGGATGGTCCGTATGCCCCGTACGGACGTCGTAGCGCCAGCCGTGCCACGGGCACATCACCTCGTAGCCGTCGAGCGTGCCGCCGGAGAGCGGCCCGAACGCGTGGAGACACACGTTGGAGAGCGCGAAGAACTCGTCGCCCACGCGGGCGACCGCCATGTCAGTGGTTCCGATCTTCGCCAGCTTCATGGAGCCGGACGAGACGTCGGCCACCCGGCATACGGGCACCTCAACGGGCGTGCCGGGCTCGGGCTCCTCGATCACGCCGAGCAGCGCGCCGGGGTCTTCCACGTCGCTCCGCACGAACAGCCCGCACCAGCACTTGCCCATACCCGCGAACTGCACCGCGTGGAACACGATGCACGGGCAGACGATCCGCGCGTCCTCTTTGGGATTCCCGGTTCGCATGCGGCAGGGACAGTACACGTCGCCCGTCTGCTCCAGGATCTCGATCTCCGAGGAGAGCACGACGTCAACGAACTCGGCATCGGGGTTGAACACATAGCCGAGAGATGCCGCGTACGGCTCCATGTACGCCTTCAGGTCCTCCACCGTGGTACCCGGAGCGAAGCGCCGGCGCAGCGGGCGATCGCCTCCCCTGCTCACAGGTCCAGCTGGTTCCTCATCGCCGCCTTGTTGAAGCCCACGATCACCTCGTCGCCGACCAGCAGCACGGGGAACGAGGTCCCACTCGACAGCCGCTTCACCTCGGCCACCACGGTCGTCCGCTCGTCACCCTCCAGAAGATCGACGTCGATGGCGTCGTACTCCACCTCGTTGTCGTCGAGATACTTCTTGGTCATCCGGCAGTACGGGCAGGTGGAAAGCGCATACAACATGACGGACACGGCTGCCCCCTTGCGTGGGTCGGCTGGTCAGTTCGCGGACGGGCTGACAGGCGGTTCGTCCTTCTCGATCTCGATCTTGCGCCAATGGTAGAGGTACAGGGGTCCCGCGATGACCACGAGCGCGACGTTGCCGGCGAGGTCGAGCACTCCTTGGCGCGTGGACTGCGCCTGCCAGCGACGCTGCTGCTCCTCGATGTCCGCCTCGGTCATCTCTCCGCCGACCTTCACCGGCGCATAGGGGTCGAAGTACGCGCCCGGGTCGGGATACGCAAGTTCTACGGCGGTGCGCACCACTCCCGCAACGCCAACGATCAGCATGATGAGCGTGATCAGGCACACGACGTACAGGTAGATGTTCCTGAGCGACCAGCGGGCGTCTGACACGGCAAGCACCCTCTCACGCCGCGCCGGGGGCGGCCGGCTCGGCAGACCGGGGCTTCTCGAGCTCGATCTTGCGCCAGTGGTGCACGTAGATCGGACCCGCGATGAAGACGTACGAGAGACTGCTCACGAGCGATATCACCGCGTACCGCCTGGCCGAGTCCTCCTGGATCTGCTGCTGACGTTTCCACTCCTCGTCGCTGTAGAGCGGCTCGCCCTCTTCGTCCACGGGCCGGCCCATGTAGTAGCCCGAATCCGGGTAGGCCATGTCGACAATGCTCCGCACCGCCGTTGCGGCGCCCACGATCACCATGATGAGCGTGATCAGACACACCAGATACAGGTAGATGTTCCTGAGCGACCACCGATCGTTCGCCATCACGCGCTCCTTGTCGTTGCAGGCACCGGCGCCGCCCACGCGGCGCGGACCCGACGGACATGTGTATCCGTGTTGCGAGTGTATTCCCCCAGCGGGCCGGAGAGCCACACCACATGTCAGGCGGACGCGGTACAATCCCTCGCATGTCCAAGCACATCACCATCAAGGCGCATCGGTGCGCCTGACCGTTCTCGCTTCCGGTTCGTCCGGCAACGCGACCCTCGTCGAGTCGGGCGGACGGGCCATACTCCTGGATGCGGGCATCTCGGCCCGGGAGACGCTGCGCCGCCTCACTGTGGCAGGTGGCGCCGACGCGCGCATCGAGGCTATCGTGCTCACCCACGAGCACTCCGACCACGTGCGCGGGGTGCGGGTCCTTGCGCGGAAGCTCGGCGTACCCGTCTACGGCACTGCCGGCACACTCCAGGCGATCGCAAGCTCGCTTGCCGACGTACCGGAGACCGTCACGATCGACAGACGTGACCGCTTCTCTCTGGCCGGCATGAAGATCACGGCGTTCCCGAGCTCACACGACGCTGCCGACCCCTGCGGGTACGGCTTCGAGAGCAGACGGGGGCATCGTGTGGTGGTCACCACCGATACGGGCGTGATCACCGCCGAGGCCGCCGAGGCTCTCGCAGGCGCTCATGTGATCGGCATCGAGGCCAACCATGACCGCCTGATGCTCGACACCGGGCCGTATCCGCCGTTCCTCAAACGGCGGATCGCGGGAGGCACCGGCCACCTCTCCAACGACGCCGCCGCGGACGCCCTCAGGGCCGCCGCATGGCGCGGGCTCTCGCAGGTCTTCGCGATGCACATCTCGGAGCAGAACAACTCCCCGCAGGCGGCCCAGGCGGCGCTTGCGCGCACGCTCCGCAGTCAGTCGCACACGACGCTCGAGATCGTGTGCCGGGGGCAGATCGCGGGCTGCTCGCTCTAGAACTCGATGCCCTTGCGGGCGTCAATACCCTGGTCGAACGGATGCTTCACCAGCATCATCTCGGTCACGAGATCCGCCCGCTCGATGATCGGGTCCGGGGCTCCCCGCCCCGTGAGCACCACTTCCACCGTGGGATAGCGGGCGTCCAGCACCGCCAGCACGTCGTCGATTTCCACGAGGCCGTATCGCATTGCCACGTTGATCTCGTCGAGCACCACGAGGTCGTACCGGTCGCCGGAGAGGGCGTCCTTGGCGATCGACCACGCCTCGGCAGCGGCGGCACGGTCGTCGTCATGAATCCCGCCGCTGAGCAGACCTGTTGTGCGCTCGGCAGGACGCTCCACGCGCACGCCCACACGCTCCAGCACCCCGAGCTCGCTCGACCGGTCCCCGCCCTTCACGAACTGTACGAACGCCACACGGAGCCCGGCCCCCGCGGCACGCACGGCGAGCCCCACCGAGGCGGTCGTCTTGCCCTTGGCGTCTCCCGTGTAGACCTGTACCAGCCCGCGGTCGAGCGCTGCCATCACGCCTCCATCCGTATGAGGCGCTCAACGGCGCCCGTCACCTCTGCTTCTGTGTCTACCCGCACCGCACCCCCTGCGAGCGCTGCTTCCCACAGGCGACGGGCCGCGCCACCGGTGAAGTCGCGACCGGCGTCCATCCCGCCCACCAGCACCAGCGGGCGCCCGCTTGAGAGCGCGGCCTCAAGGTTGGGCAGGTTGGCGCCGCCGAAGGGTGTTGGACAGACCACCACGCACGCGCAGCGGCCGTAGCCCTCGCGAACGCGGGCGGCCTCGGCCTCCCCGATCTGCCCGAACGCAGGCAGCGGTTCGATCTCCGCACCCACAGCCTCGGCCACGGCCTGGTCCACATCGCCCCGGTTGAGGGCGCCCGCGTAGAGCGGGTGGCCCGCGAGCGCAAGTTGGCGCATGATGCCCGCGCCCGTTCCGGAGCCGCATACGAGACCTATCGCGGGTCCGGCCACGGCCGGAGCGAGGTCGGCGCCACGTACCACCGGGGTCACCGCCACGCTCCCCGTAACGGGATCGGTGCGCACCACGGCCCTCACGCCGAAGACATCGGAGACCACCTGCGCATCGAGCGCTTCGGCCGGGGGCGCCGGGGGCGTGACCCCTCCGCCCGCCACGATGCTTATGCGGTCCGCATAACGCGCGGCCAGGCCGAGGTCGTGGAACACGCCGAGGACCGCCATGCCGTCATCGGTGAGCGAACGCACCAGCTCGAGCACCTGGAGCGCATGGTTGAGGTCGAGGTGGCTGGTGGGCTCGTCGAGAAGCAGCACACGCGGCTGCTGCGCAAGCGCCTGCGCGAGCGTGAGCCGCTGGAGGTCGCCGCCCGAGAGCTCATCGGCGGCTTCATCGGCCAGACGGGCGGTGTCGGTGCGTGCCATCACGTCGTCCACGATCGCACTGTCGGCCGGACCCGGATCCGCCAGCCTCCCGAGATGCGCATGGCGCCCCATCTCCACATACGCGCGCGCCGTGAACGCGAAGGACGCGGCCTGCGTCTGCGGCACCACGCCCACCAGTCGCGCCCGCTCCCGCTCTGGCATGCGTACGAGCGAGACGTCGCCCCATGTGATGTCGCCCGCGGTGACCGTGGCGTTACCGGTGATGGCGCGGAGCAGAGTGGACTTCCCCGCCCCGTTGGGGCCCACGAGCCCCACGAACTCGCCGGGGGCCACCGCAAACGAGGCGCCCGTCACCACGGCACGCTCCCCGTACCCCAAGGACGCATCGCGGAACCCGAGCGCGCGGCCGCTCATCGCGCACGCTCCTTGCGCAGCAGGATCCACAGGAAGAACGGGCCGCCGGCGAGCGCCGTGACGATGCCCACGGGGATCTCCACGGGCGCAAGGACGATGCGTGCCAGGAGGTCGGCCACCACGAGCACGATTGCCCCCGCGAGCACCGAGGCGGGCAGCAGCAACCGGTGCCGGGGACCGAGCGCGAGCCGCACCATATGCGGCGTCATGAGGCCCACGAAGCCGATGAGACCCGACACCGACACGGCGCCTGCCACAACAAGCGAGGCCGATGCCAGCACCACCATCTTGAACCGCTCCACCGACACGCCGAGCTGCCCGGCGCGTTCGTCGCCGAGGAGCATGAGGTCGAGCTCGCGGTGGTAGAGCGCCGGGACCACCGACCCGATCGCGAGCATCGCCGTAAGCGTACCCACGTGCTCCCACGAGCGGTTCTGCAGTCCGCCCATCATCCAGAAGACCACGCTCGTCATCGACTCGCGGTCAAATACCAGCACGAACGATGTGAGCGCGGAGAGGATGTAGGAGACCGCCATGCCGGCGAGCAGCAGCGACGTGGGGTCGATGCGCCCCCGCCGCGAAGCGAGCCGCACCACCAGCAGCATTGTGAGCCCCGCGCCTACGAACGCCCCGGCCGGCACACCGATCGCACGCAGTGCGTAGCTCGACCCGAGCGCGTACATCGCAAGCGTGGCGCCGAGACCCGCCCCCGACGACACACCCAGGATGTACGGATCGGCAAGCGGATTGCGGAAGAGCGCCTGGTAGAGCACGCCCGCCAGCGCCAGCGCTGCGCCCACGAGCGCGGCGAGGAGCACGCGTGGCAGCCGCAGCTCCATCACCACCGCATCGGACAGCGCGCTCCCCTCTCCGGCGATGGCGCGGCCCACGGCGCCCACCACCTCCGCCGGCGAGATCGGTACCGCACCCAACCCCACGCCCGCGATGATAGCGAGCGCGAGCACCACGGCGAGCCCCGTGATGACGGCTGTGGTACGCGATCTGCCGGGGACAGGCGTCATGTCTTCTACTCGTCGAAGCCTTCGGGATGGAGCGCCTCGGCGATCAGGCGGAGTCCCTCGGCTATACGCGGGCCGGGGCGGCTCACGAGATTGTCATCGAGCACGTAGACCCTGCCCGAGGCCACCGCGCTGATGGCGTCGAACCCGGGACGTCCTTCGATGTCGCTCGGGTCGCTCATCGAGCCGAGCGTGGCGAGGTAGACGTCGGGGTCGGCCTGTACGAGCTGCTCGACCGAGTACGCCACGTAACCCTGCTCGGTCACCGCGTTCTCACCGCCGGCGTGTTCGATCAGGTCGTTCAGCAGCGTGCCGGCGCCCACGGTGAAGAGCGGGTCCTGCGCGATCTCGAGGAAGCACCGCACCGGCGCGCCCTCCACCCGCTCGCCGATGTCCTCCACCTGGAGTTCGATGGAGGCCACGGTGTCGGCTGCGGCCTCAGACTCGCCGATCACGTCGCCCACCATCTCGATCGCGCGGCATACGCCGTCGATGTCCTGCGGATCGATCACAACCACCGACGCGCCCAGCGCCTCGAGTTGACCTACCATTTCGGCCTGCACCCCGGTGGTCAGGAGCACCACGTCGGGGTCCAGCGCCGCGATCGCCTCGAGATTGGGGCCGATGAAGTCGCCCACCTTCTCGATGTCGGCCACCTCGGCGGGATAGTCGCAGTACGTGGTGACCCCCACCAACCGGTCGAGCGCGCCGAGCTCGGCCACGATCTCGGTGTTGGCGGGCGCCAGGCTCACGATGCGCGCAGGCCGCACCGCGATCGTCACCTCGCGTCCAACATCGTCGGTGACCGTCACTGGGAATGCAGCCCCGGGAGAGGCCGCCTCCTCCGGTTCAGCGCCGCCGCTGCAGCCGGTCAGCGCGGTAAGCGCCACCAGGAGCAGTGCGGTCCATACAGCGATACCGGTTCGAACCGTTCGTGCCATCGTTCCTCCTTGCGTCTCAAGCCTGCACTTCGGCCGAAGTACTGACGCGCCCCGGATACGAAGAAGACCCTCGCCTGATGGCGGGGTCTCCGTGTCCGAGGTCTCGGTCTCGAAGCGCTGGCTCGAGCGCTGCGATCATGCCTCGTACCACGAAGGCCGCGTCGCACGGTGTAGGCAGGTCTCCTGGCTCGAGGCTCGTGCGCCTCTCACAGTGGCGGGTCCGCGCCGGACTTGCACCGGCTTCCCTATTCTCCCGGTCTCCCGGGCACCTACGCCGTCTTCGGTTGTCCCGGCCATCATAGACCTCTGGCCGAGGCCTGAGAAGTGGCGACAGCTCGTACTCACCGGAGAGGCGATGACCGGCGATATCGGCGCTCGCACAAACCGTTACAATGGTGCGACGGCACTCTGCCGGGGGGCACATACCCGCACGAAAGGCTCACATGGACATCTTCCAGAAGGCTACCGACTTCACCGAAGCGCGGGCGGCGCGGGCGTCGGGCTACTACCCGTACTTCCAGGTGATCGAGTCGGAGTCGGACTCCAGCGTCTTCATCGACGGCCAGGAACTGGTGATGCTCGGCTCCAACAACTACCTCGGCCTCACCACGCACCCGCACGTGCGCGAGCGTGCCGCCGAGGCGCTCGCGGCGTACGGCACGTCGTGCACGGGATCGCGCCTGCTCAACGGCAACCTCGACATCCATGAGGAACTCGAGGAGCGGCTGGCGCGGTTCGTGGGCAAGGAGCGAGCGCTCGTGTTCTCCACCGGCTTTGGCGCCAACATCGGCACGATCTCGGCGATCGCGGGCCGGCACGACACCGTGGTGATCGACAAGGACGACCACGCGAGCATCTACGACGGCTGCAAGCTCAGCTACGCCAAGGTGGAGCGCTTCGATCACAACAGCGTCGACGGCCTCCGGGCCGCGCTCGACCGCGCCTCGCGCAACGCCAACGGCAACGGCGGCGCCCTCGTGGTGGTGGACGGCGTGTTCTCGATGGAGGGCGACATCGCGCCCCTGCCCGAGATGCTGCCGGTGCTGCGCGAGCACGGCGCGAGAATCATGGTCGACGACGCGCACGCATCGGGTGTGCTCGGGCCGCAGGGCAACGGCACGGCGGCCCACTTCGGTGTGACGGACGACGTGGACCTGATCATGGGGACGTTCTCCAAGAGCTTCGCCTCGCTCGGCGGATTCATCGCCGGCGACGATCTCGTGATCGACTTCATCAAGCACAACTCGCGGCCGTTCATCTTCTCGGCAGCCATGGCGCCCCCCAGCGTGGGCGCCTGCCTCGGCGCGCTCGACGTGATGGAGAGCGAGCCGCAGCACCGCGAGCGGCTGTGGGAGGTCGTGAACCGCATGCAGGCGGGATACCGCGAGCTGGGCTTCGACACCGGCACGAGCGAGACGCCCGTGATCCCGATCATCCTCGGCGACGAGATGCTCGCGTTCGAGTTCTGGCGCCGACTGCTGGGAGAGGGCGTGTTCGTGAACCCGGTGCGTCCGCCGGCGGTGCCCCAGGGGCGCGCGCTGCTGCGCACGAGCTACATGGCCACGCACACCGACGCGCAGATGGAGCGGGTGCTCGAGGCGTTCGCCAAGGTAGGCCGCGAACTCGGAGTGCTGCCCGCGTAGGGACCACCCGCGCAGCGGCTGCTCACGCGGGGCTATTCGTGCAGGAGCGCTTGTGCAGCCGCTACTCGCCTGCCGACTGCTCGCCGCCGCCCCTGCGCGCCACCAGCACCACGATCGCCAGCGCCGCCACGGCGATGCTGCCCACCATCCCGAAGAACCCCACGATGAACGCCGGGTCGCCCGAGCTGAAGACCGGGCTGTCGGGGTGGAATAGGTTGGGCAGCGCGAGCACGAGGTACCAGAGCGTACCCGCCAGGAGCGCGTCGAGCGCAGCCGGGATCTTGGGATGGTCGAAGATGAGCTGCAGCGCGAGGATCATGACCGCCGCGGCCAGGATGCCGAACGTCATCAGCAGCCGGGGCTCGTCCCACAGGATGCCACCCCACAGGAGCTGCATCGACAGGATGCCGAGGACGGTGTTCACGACCCACAGCGGCAGGGAGAACCAGCGGAACGCCCCGGTCCAGCGGAGCGCGCCCCGCACGCCGAGGACGTACGCGATGCCGAAGACACCGGCGAGCGTGAAGGTGCCCATGTTCACCCAGGTGGACGCGCCATGGAACATCACGAAGCGCACCATCGTGCCGAGCCTCGCATCGGGCGGGATGCTCAGGATCGAGACAGCGCAGCCGATCACGGCGATCGCGATGACTGCGTAGAGCACGGTGCGGGTGTTCTTGGCGAGCGGCACGGCGTCTCCTCCGATGACGGGCGCTGCGCGGGTCGCTGCGCCCGGGGTACGGGGCCACGGTCACGGGCATTCTACCAGTACGGCCTCCCTGGCAGGGCGCGCGGGCTCCCGGTGGACGCCGGAGGACCGCCGTGCGATCGCCACCCGCAGGCTACGCGCGCCGCCGCGCCTTGCGGCGGAGCCGCGGTATCGCCTCGCGCATCGCGATCTCGCCCTGCTCCACGGCGAACGCCACGCGGCCGTACTCGATGCCGGCAAGGTCGTGGACCTCCGGCGAGATGGCCACGTCGGCCTCGCGCACCGCGTAGTGGGCGAGCCGCCCCTCGAACGCCTCGGACACCGCGCCGAGCACGTCGAGCCCCGAGGTGCCTCGCTCCACGGTGCCGTTGCCGGTGACCACGGCGTGGAGGTCCTTCAGCTTCACCGCGCCGAGCTCGCCCTTCTCCTCGGGCAACCCCACCGTGCCCGAGCCGCAAACCTCCACCGCGAGCACGGTCTGTCCACCGAGGTTCCGGGCGAGACTCACGGGAACCGGCTCGGAGACATAGCCGTCAACGAGGAGCATGCCGTCCATCCGCACCGGCACGAGCGCGAGCGGCACCGAGATGCTTGCCCTGACCGCGCTGATCAGGTCCCCCGAGGTGAAGCGCACCGGCACGTTGCGCACGAGGTCGGTGGCCACGCACCCAAAGGGCATCTCGAGTTCCTCGAACGTCTCGGGCAAGTGCTTACGCAGGAACTCCTGCACCTTCTGTCCCGAGAAGACCGCGCCCTTGCTGAGGGCGATCTCGCCAACGCCCGCCACGGAGCCGGGGTCGAAGTCGAGCGCGATCCGCTCGATCTCGTCTGCGGGGATGCCAGCCGCGTAGAAGGCGCCCACGAGCGCACCCATGCTGGTGCCCGCGATCACGTCGGGTCGGAGCCCCTCGGCCTCGAGCACCTTGAGCACGCCGATGTGCGCGAGTCCGCGCGCGGCACCGCTGCCGAGCGCGAGCCCGATGCGCTTAGGGCCGAACCAAACCATCGCCGGTCACTCCCCGATCCTGGCCAACTTCACCGCGTACTGCCACGACGTCACGAGGAATACCCCGGACAGCGCGATCGCAAGCACTATGCCGATGATGTCGAAGGGAAGCAGGTCGCCAAGAAGGGGCGCGTCGCTCACGAGCGGCGTGAGGAACCATCCCTCGGCGAACATGATCGCGATGTTCACAGCCACGATGATCGCGCGCATCTCCGTGGGGCCGAACGTGCCGAAGCTGATCTTGAACACACCGTCCACGGCGGTGCGGATGTAGACGTGCACCGACATGAGCAGGTAGCCGATCATGGCGAAGGCGGCGATGTCCAGCCGCAGGAACGGCGACATGCCGATGCCGATGATCGTGAGGAACTCCGTGACCGCATCCACGGTGTGGTCGATGTAGAAACCGAAGCGCGGGCGCTCGATCTTGCGATAGCGCGCCAGCGTGCCGTCGAGACTGTCGCCCACCCAGTTCACGAAGAAGCCCGCCGAGGCGAACAGCAACCACCACACGCTCTGGCCCGAGAGCCAATAGCCGACGAAACACATGGCCGAGCCCACCACGCCGAGGCCGGTGAGGAAGTCCGGGGTCACCCACTGCGGGGCGCGGGCGGCCATCCACTGCAGCGCGGGCCGCTCGAGCGGACCGAGGAGCGTCTGGTTCACGCGGGTGTGCTTCTTGATGTCATTGGTCTCGGACATGCAGGCTCTCCTTGCTGGTGGTGCGTGGATGATGATCCGGCGCGGCCGGACGGCCGGAAGCCCTGTCAGAAGCGTACCGCACCCGCGCCCCGACGTGTGCACGGGATCGGGCGGCGCATCATGGCGCCTCCACGTCGGGCCACACCACGTGCGGCATGGACCACTGGACGGGGTCCTCTGTGATCCAGCGCTCCACAGGCGCCAGCACCGCCTCGGCGTTGGCGCGCAAGACATCGGGCGTGGGACGGTCGCCCAGCATCGGGACCGGGTCGGCCTGCAGGAGCTCGTATCGGCCGTCGGGACGCCTACGCCCCGTCATGGGAACCACCGGCACACCCGCGCGCATGGCGAGGCGCACGTGCAGGAGCGGGAGCGGCGCGGGGCGGCCGAAGAAGCGCGGCTGCACCTTGTCGGGCTCCGGCAACGGGCGGTCCAGACCGGTGAGCACCGACGAACCCGACGCGAGACGCCGCGCCGCGGCCTTGAGCGAGTCCATCGACACCGGGGTGACCTCGAAACCCGCCCGGTTGCGCATCTCGTTCTGCCACTGATAGCTGCCGCCGGGGTCGGGCACGGAGAGCACCTGCATCTGCCACCCGTTTCGGCCGAGCAGACGGCCCACCAGGTCGAAGTTGCCCATGTGCGCGCCCACGTACACGAACGGACCCTCGGTGCGGTCACGCTCGATGAAGGCGCGGAACGCCTCGTCGCGCACCACCGCGGCGTCCTCGGCGGCATCCTTGCCGAGCACCCGGTAGAGGTCGTAGAGGAAGAGCGCCATCGCACGCACGTTCTCGGTCACGGCTGCATCGAGGGCGTCGCCCGTGAGCGTGCCGCCGGAGGCGACGTACTGGTTGATGCGTGACGCCCTCGCGAGCGCGGAGTCGGGATCGCGGGCGATCCGGCGGGCCGCCGCTGACGCGAGAGCGCGGGCGAAGCCGGGTGGCGCCCCACGCGCCGCCCCCACCGCAACGCGCATCCCCGCACGACCTATGACAGCTGCCACATGCCTCACGCGTCCTTCCCGGATATCAGCACAGTGTACCAGCACCACACGTAGTGCTACGCTCGTTCGCGACACCTGCGAAGGAGGAGCGATGAACGAGGCGGCCGGCCCGCTCCGGATCGACGAGATCCCGCTCGGGGACCCGCGGATGAAGGAGTTCGTGGCGTTCCACTGGAAACTCTACGAGGGCAACACGCACTGGGTCCCGCAGTTCGACGCAGACCTCCTCGGCAACAGGTTCCTCGGCCTCACCGGCCTTCTCACACCGCAGCACCCGTACCACAAGTCGTCGATCGCCACGCACTTCCTGGCCCTGCGCGGCAAGGAGACCGTGGGGCGCATCTCGGTGGTGGTGAACAACCGCTTCAACGAGTACTACGACGTGCGCGTGGCGTTCTTCGGCTTCTTCGAGTTCGTGGAGGACTACGCGGTGGCCGAGGCGCTGCTCGACGCCGCGCGCGAGTGGGCCACACGTCACGGCGCCACCGTGCTGCGCGGGCCGGGCGAGTACTGCAACATCACCCACGAGCGTCAGGGCTGCCTGATCGACGGCTTCGATCAGGATGTGTACGTGGAGCACACGTGGAACCCGCCGTACTACCAGGAGTTCATCGAGAGGTACGGCTGCGAGAAGGCGATGGACTACCACGCGTACATCATCGACCTCTCACAGCCGATCACCGAACGGCTCGACAAGGTGGCCGAGGCGGTGCGCGAGCGAGGGCACCTCGAGGTACGTCCGCTCGACATGTCGCGGTTCGACGAGGGCCTCAAGCTCGTGATCGACATCTACAACCAGGCCTGGGCGCAGAACTGGGGGTTCCTGCCCATCACCGAGTGGGAAGTCGACGCGCTGGTGGAGGCGCTGAAGCCCATCATCGACCCGGGCCTCTGCCGGTTCGCCTACTACAAGGGCGAGCCGATCGCCGTGCTTGGCGCGTTCCCCGACCCCAACTACGCCACCCGGCCGCACTGGAAGATCTACGGCGACAGCGACTACGCCCGAATAGCGCGGCTCTTCGCCACACGCCGCTCGATCCCCCGCGTGCGGCTCATCTTCTTCGGCATCCTGCCAGGGTTCCGTCGGCTTGGCGCCGACTCGCTCCTCTACCAGGAGGTGCACCGCTACGCGGTCTCCAAGGGCTACAAGGCGGTGGACGTGTCGCTGTTGCTCGAGGTGAACGACCTCGTGATCCGCGCCGCCGAATTCATGGGCGGTACGCGCTACAAGACGTGGCGCATCTGGGACCTGCCGCTCGAGGGATCCGCCGGGGACAGCGCCGCGAGCTGAGGCCCGGCGCTCACCGTCCGGTTGCGATACCCGTGACCCGGGCCACGATCGTCCGGGGAAGATCGGCGGTGGCTACCGCCTCCTCCACCGCGCCGGCAGCGATCGCGGCTTCGGGCATGCTGGCCGAGGTGGCCGACTCCGGTGATTCCGCCATCGTACGGCCTCCCGCACGGCGGATCTCGTACAGCCCCCGGGCGCCATCGTTGCCGATGCCGCTCAGCACCACGCCGAGCACGCCGTGGCCGAACACCGCTGCGGCCGAGGTCATCAGCGTGTCGATGGAGGGGACGTAGAAGGCGTCATCGCTGTCTGTGTCGAAACGGATGCGGGGCTCGGCCGGAGTGCCGACGATACGCATGTGCCGTCCCGCGGGCGCCACGTACACGGTGCCCCTCACGAATCGCTCGTGCTCGCGCGCCTCGCGCACGTCGAGCCAGCAGAGCTTGTCGAGCCTGGCCGCCCACTGGGCGGTGAAGCCGCCCGGCATGTGCTGGCAGACGGCCACCGGCGCCGGGAGATCCACAGGAAGCGCGCGCAGCACCGACTCCACAACGGGCGTGCCACCCGTGGACGCACCGATCACCACCGCCCGCATGGCGAATCCCGCGAAGGCGTCCACTACGACCGGGCCCCCGGGCGTGGCGTGCGAGCAAAGGCGAGCGCACCTGCCGTGACCACCGCCATGAACTGCGCGATGGGACCCACCACGAAGAGCAACACGAGCCACGCGACCTTGGAGGGCTGCGAGGCCAACAGGAGGAGCGGGACCCCGAGCTCTGCCGCATCGACCGCAGGGTCGAGGAACACGGGGATCGCCCCCGCCCAGACGAACACGAGAACGACCAGGGTGACGAGCGAGAGCGCCGCCGCATGCGCAAGGAGCGAGCGGATGCGCGCACGCTCGACCGCGGGTCCACCGGTCTCGGGAAGGGTTTCGGGCAGCACACGCGGCCCGCGCCTCACGAGCCACCAGCCCACGCCGAAGCCGTAGACGACGGCCAGGACCGGGAGGCTCATGCCGATGCCGATCGCGAACACATCGAGCAGCGCGATCACGATATACGGGAGGTTCTGACGCCAGAACGGTGCGCCTGCCATGGGACACCTCACGTTACAGAGAGTGGTCGTCCGAGTTGCAGAAAGCGGTCATCCAAGACGTTAGCAGACCCGACGATGCCGCGCCGTCACGCCTCCGCCAGTCGCTGCATCTCCTTGAGGAGACACACCATCGCATACGTATCCAGGCCGCAGTACTCGGTGAGGTCCCGGATGGTGGCCGCGGTCTCGTCGGCATCGGCCTTGCCGGTGACGATGCGCAGATAGCGCACGCTCGCGGTCTGACCGTCGGCGATCGGCATGTCCGCATACGAGAGCCCGGGGCACCACGCCGGCAGCACCTGCTTGATGCTCGTGCGCCCCACCGTGGCGGGATGGCGCGTGTTGGCGCTGATCAGGGGCGCGAGGTCCACGAGGCGTTCGATGACGCGCCGGATCGCTGGCGCGAGGTCTGGGAGCGCGGCCGCGAGACCGTCGAGCTGCGTGCGCTCGTAGCGCGTGTAGTGGGTGACGGAGCCTGCCTCACCGAGGTCGGCCAGCAGGTGCTCGGCGAGCTCGCGCCGCGGATCGCCGGGTCCGGCGTGCAGGTACTCGCTGTGCTCCACGTCGCCGCCCTCATGGTGCGTGTGGACGGAGTACTGGAACGGGATCTGTTGGTACGGACGCGTCCCCGGCCAGAGCGGCAGCGCCGGGTTGACCGTCTCGAAATCCAGATGATGCACCGGCCACTGCAGCCGGGCGAGATCTCGCTTGAGCGATGCCGAGTCCACATACGGCTGCCCTGTCTTCACGATGGCCACCACCTCGCGCTGCGCCTCCGAGAGGCCCGGGAAGGAGTCCGGGACATCACGGATGCTCGTGATCCCCGCATCGAGCAGCGGATGGAGTACCGCATCGGAGATCCTCGGCAGGGCGGTGACCGGATACTCCTGCGGCAGGAAGGCGTGACAGTAGCCGACGAAGTCGCACGTGTACGGCGACGAGCACTGCGAGCCGATCCGCACCTTGGGCTCGGGACCCTCGAGCATCGCGCTGAGCCGCGCCAGATCGCCGTGCACCGATGCCATGGCAGCGCGGGCGCGATCGGTGACGTCGGCTATCGTGAAGAGCGCACCGGGGTCGTACCCGCCACCGTCGTAAACATGCGACGTGTCGATGTGGACGATGTTGATGGTCCGGAGCGACAGCCCCGACCCCTCCACCGCGTACGCCTGCACCGCCGCATCGGTGATGTGCACGTCCTTCGCCGAGCCGCTCGATTTGACCTCGTAGAGGTCCCACCGCCCGTCGCCGGCGGCTGCGAGGATATCCACGCGTGCGAACGCGCCGCCATACGAGAAGGCCGGCTCGTAGAGCGCGGTCACGCCCTCGGCCAGCAGACGGCGCGTTGTGTCGAGGGCCTCGGCCGGATGCAGGTGGTCCTCGGCCACCTCGGCGCCGCCCGGGAACAGCTGCTGCGCAAGGCGGCCCACCTCGCTGCCCTGGTCGAAGATCCACTGTTGCGCCTCGGTGACCGGCGTCGCGAGATCGCGCCGGTGCACCGCGAGCCAGAGCGCCTTAGGGCACTGCAACCCCTTCTGGAACCGCGACTTGGAGAGACTGCCCACACCTCCACCCCCTTCATCGCACCCATGGTACCGCCCGGCTGTGACACGGTCCCGCCCTCCAGACACCGGGATACGTTGCCGATACACTTGGCGAACAGTCGTATACGCAGAGCAGGCCGGTGACCGTGGAGACTGCACAACATCAGATGGGGATGCGCCGCTTCACCATCCAGTTGGTGATAGCGGCTATCGTCTTCACCGCCCTCACGTTCACCGCCATCTACGCCCGATCACGCGCGCTCTTGTACGAGTCGCTCCGCGACCAGGCGGCGAACCACTTCGATCTTATCGTGACCGCTCGCGCATGGAACGCGCACCAGAACGGCGTGTGGGTGGTCATGCGCGATGGCGTGGAACCCAACCCCTACCTCGACGACCTCGGCGTGGACGCGGTGATCGAGACGACAGACGGGCGACAGCTCACGCTGCGGAATCCCGCCATCATGGCCGATGAGATATCGCAGCTGCTCAAGACGCGGCGGGGTATCACCTACCACCTGGTGGCGCTCGAGCCGGTGAACCCCTACAACACGCCGGACGAGTGGGAGCGGGATGTCCTACTCGGCTTCGACGACAATGACGAGCCGCAGTGGACCATCGACCACAGCGAGCAGATGTTCCGCTACATGCGTCCGCTCAAGGTGCAGGGCGCGTGCGTGCCGTGCCACCAGGCGCAGAGTTACGAGATCGGCCAGGTGGCGGGAGCCACCACCGTGGAGATCCCGATGACGTCGCTCAACGACCGCCTTCGCGGCAACGTGGTGACGCTCGTGATCCTCGGGACGCTCTCGGCCATAGCGGCGACCGGCTCGATCCTGCTGATGACGCGCAGACTGAACGCGCAGGTGAGCGATGCACGCAACCGGCTCGTGGACGTGGCGCGCACCGACGAGCTCACGGACCTGCTCAACCGCCGCGGGACGCTCGCCCGGCTGGAGACCGAGATGGCCCGCTCGGCACGCACGGGCACGCCGCTCGCCGTGGCGATGCTCGACCTCGACCACTTCAAGCACGTGAACGACACGTTCGGTCACAGCGTTGGCGACGAGATGCTCCGCCACTTCGCGCGGCTGGTGGATGACGAGAGCCGTTCGTACGACATCGTCGGCAGGCTGGGCGGCGAGGAGTTCCTGCTCATCGCGCCCGAGACCGACCTGGAGGAAGCGGCGATCGTGGCCGAGCGCATCCGCACACGCGTGGCCGCCGAGCCGCTCCGCATGAACGGCGAACCCATACCCATGACCGTGAGCGTCGGCGTGACCGAGCTGACAGACGGTGAGGATATCGACGCGCTGTTGTTGCGGGCGGATGCAGCGATGTACGCCGCAAAGGACGCCGGCCGCGACCAGGTGGTGGCCGGATAGCGCAGCCGCCGGGCGCGCGCGGCGCTCCGGGATGTTCCGTACGAGGGGTGGGCCGAACGGCCTGAGAATAGAGGTGTCCCGAGAAACCGCTCCTACGAAGATCCGGTACTCACCAGCTTCCCGTTTCTTACCATTGGGCGCTGAAAACATCCGGCCAGCTTGCGCGTGCCTTCCGATCCAACTCCCGCCGGCAGCTACTGGTACGCTACCTTTCGCGGTTCTCCCGGCTCGACCTCTCGGGACAACCACGACTCTACGGCATGCAACGGAGCTGCGCAAGGGCAAAATCGCAAAATGTCGTGGTTGCTGACGAACGGTCCTTTTTAGCCGCTCTCCGGCTGTATTCGAACGACCCACGGTTTCCGTTGAGGACTGACGGATGACTGCAGACGCCACGGGCGTTTTCCGGGCCCGAACGGCCGCTTCACGCCGCGGGGACGCCCACGGACACCCACGCTTCACGCCCCGGGGACGCCCACGCTACACTCTTCACAGCGTGTGACGCCTTGTGCCGACCCAGTTGCCGTAGTTGTTGTAGCCCCATGCCCAGAGCGTGCCGTCTTCCCTCAACGCCAGCGAATGTCCTCTGCCAGCGTAGCCGCCCGCGGCCACCGACACCCAGTCGGTATCGGTACCCATCTGCACAGGCACGTAGCGATCGGTGTTATCGGCGAGACCGAGCCGCCCGTCGGAGTTGTAAGACCACGCCCAGAGCGTGCCGTCACTGCGGATCTGCAGCTTGTGGCCCCCGGAGCCCATCGCGAGGCTCTGTGCCCCGGGCTCCGCGTGCGCCAGCATGATCGGCGCAACCACGAGCGCCACCGCCAGGAGCATGAGACATGCGAGCCTCACGAAGTCTGCCGGGCGCACGGGCCGCAGAGAGCGTCCCCTTCGGTGATCCGTTCGAGTCCTTGAGTCCGTCCGCAAGGCAGCAGTCATTGAACTTCCCCCTTTTGAAGGATGCGTATCGACCGGCGGATCCCCCGCCACGAACGATCTCCCCCAGGGTGACAGAGCACCTATGTTCTGTCACGCCGGTCCGCCCGGTGTTGGCCGGCCCCACCATCCGCCCCCGCCCTCGGCCCGGGTGCGGCCTCACTGCCGGCTTAGGCGCATCCTCGTTGCCCCCTTGGGTACATCCTCACTGTCCAGCGTCTTGCTCCAAGGAGGACTCGCGATGGGTTGCTGTCTGGGTGCCGTGTTGCTCGCGGGCGCGCCGCGTCTCGCGCTGGTCCTGTGGTGGTTCTTCGATCCGGCTCGCGTGGAAAGCACGTTCAGCTGGACCGTCGTCCTCGGCAGTTCGACGGTGCCCGCTTGGCTCTGGGCCGTGCTCGGCTTCGTGTTCCTCCCGTGGGTGACCGTGGCCCTCGTGTTCACCTCGCCCGGCGGGATCGCCGGCTTCGGCTGGGCGATCATAGTGATCGCCCTGCTGTTCGACATCGGCGCCGTAGGCGGCGGGCGTGAAGCGCAGCGCCGTCGAGCCTGACCGCGTTGCCTACTGCAGCCCCGGCGGCTCGGGGAGCTCGCCGCTGTAGCTGCCGATGATCACGATCGTCCCTGCCGTGGCCTGCACCGGGTACGACTCGGCCACCGGCCCCTCGAACCACGCCTCCACCACGGTGCCCACTGCGATGTCGCCGATTGCCGCGTTGCTCACCGAGCCGTCGGCCGCACGCGAGAGGATCCCGGTGTCGGCGTTCGCGGTCACCTGTGCGGCATCATAGTCCGCCTGCGCGCCGATGGCGTCATCGTTCGTCCACACCACGCGGAACGACGCCCCGTCACCAGCGTCCGACACCAACGTCACCACGCCCCGGATATCCGGCTCGGCGCTCGGTGGTTCGGGCGCGCTCGTTGCGCACCCCACAAGCGCCAGACCGGCCGCTGCCGCCACGATGATCCACCCGATGCGCTTCATGCCGCCCTCCGCGGTCTCGCATACAGTGCCACCCGTATGACGATACCCACGGCGCGCTGGTTCGGAGACGTCGGACCTGCGGCGCGACTTCCTCGGCGAGTTGCTCGGGTAGTCACATCGCAGCGCATGTCAGAATATCAGACATTCCGCTATACTGAACCCAGGCTCAGGAAGGCGGTGCTGCATGGCCGACTACATCCGCATCGGCAAGCGCGGCACGGTGGTGATCCCCGCCGACGCCCGTAGGCGCTACGGCCTCGAAGAAGGCGAGATGCTCGTGATGGAGGAGTCGGCCGCCGGGCTGCTCCTCAAGCCGGTTCGCGCCTACGAGGTGGAGGTCTACACACCCGAGCGCCAGGCCGAGTTCCTGCTCAACAACGCGATCACGGCAGCCGAGTACGACGATGCGCTTGCCGAGGTCCGCGCGCTCGGCATAGACCCCGCCGCGATCCCGCACCAGCCGCGTCCGGAGTAGTGGCGGTGGAGCGGCTCTTCCTCGACGCCAACGTGCTCGTCTCGGCCGCGCTCAAGCCCGCCTCGCGGATCGCGTCGCTGTGGACGCTATCCGATGTCCGGCTGCTCGCCTCGCCGCACGTGCTGGCCGAGGCCCGGCGCAACGTATCCGCGCCCGACGCGGCCGGGCGTCTCGAGGCACTCATCGGTGCGCTCGCCGTCCTGCCCGCCGAGCCCGCCGACTTCCCTATCGAGGACGACCCCGGTCTCCCGCCCAAGGACCGCCCGGTGCTCCTCGCGGCGATCGTCAGCGGAGCCGATGTGCTACTGACCGGCGACCTCACGCACTTTGCCGCATGCCTCGGCAGCACCGTACATGGCGTCCGCATCGAACTCCCTGGCAACTACATGCGGGGCCGGTGAGCCGCACCTACCGCTGCGCTCGCTCGGCCAACCTCGCCACCAGCCATGCGCGCCGGGCGTCGATCGGCGACGAAATGGGCACTTCGCCCAGGTTCGCCGCCTCGGCCACGGCGACCACGAGCGCCTCTGTTCCCGTATATGCGGCCGAGCGCCCCGCGCCCGTCGCTCGAACCAGACCGCTCGCCTCCAGGCGCATCAGATCATTGGTGGCCGTCGCCACGGATACGTCGGCCAGTCCTCTGTAGTAGCGGTTGGTGACCTCCCGGCCGAAGAACGCGTCGTAAAGTGCGTCGGCCATCCGCGGAGGCGCACTCAGGTCCTCGGTGACGATGTCCTCGAGCACCTGCCAGAGTTGCCGCTCGGCAGCCTCACGGAGCGACAGCGCCTCCATCTGCAACCGCTGCGCATTCACATGCGCCTCCACGAACGGCGTCACGTTCGCCACGGGGTCCCACACGGGTCCGAGGCACTCGAATGCGGCGTAGTATGCCTCGCGATGCGCGCCCCACCACTCCTCGAGACTTGTGAACTCGGCACGCGTGAACCCGCAACGATACATCGCGAGGGATGCGAGCACCCGTGCGGTGCGACCGTTGCCATCGGAGAACGGATGGACTCCGGCAAGTCGCACATGAACCAGCGCCGAAAGCACCGGCGCGGGCAGGTCGCACGACCGCGTCTGAGCGAAATCGGCAAGATCCCTCACAAGATCGGGCACCTCGTCCGCAGGCGGCGGCTCATAGACACGACGCCCCTCGCCCGTGAGCGCAAGATAGACCGGACCGGTGCGGAAGCGTCCGGCGCCCAAGGCGTAGAATCCCGCGAGGACGCGATCATGGATGCCGAGAATGAGCTCTGGCTGCCACGTGAAGCCCGGATCGTCTGCCCGGCGAAGCACGTACGACATGGCGTCCCGGTAGCCTTCGACGAGTCGGATGTCCGCGTCCGAGACCGCTGGCGGACGATCTCCCGCGAGGATGCGGCGCACCTCGGCAACGGTGACGGGAACGCCCCCGAGTCCCGTGGACGCCGCAGTGGATCCCGCCTCCAGCTCGCGCCGGAGTCGACCCGCCCAGCGCCGCGGCAGCGTGCCGGTATCGAGCCGAGCACGCAGCTCGTTCAGCCGCTCGATATCGGCGGCGATCCGCCGGGTGATCTCCCACGTGTACATCGGAGCGGCTCCTTCGGAGGTTAAAGCACTAATCTCCTAGGAGTTTAGGCGCATATCTGCGGAGAGGCACCACCCCACGCTCTCGCCGCCCCCTACCGCACCACGCCGTCCACGGTGGCTTTCACGGCGCAGCTCACCGCGCTGTCGCCGCCGAGGTAGCGGAGCGACCGCACGTCGGCGCAGTCCAGCGCCAACCGCACCCGCACCGCGTCGGCCAGCTTCGTGCCCTGCGTGAGCAGCAGCACCGAGCGGCTGCGGCCCTGCAGCACGCCACCGGCAAGCGCGTCGGGGAAGTCGGTTCCCACAGCGATCGCGGTGCCCTCCCACTGGAGTCCCTCGGCCACGGCCCGATCGGCGATCCTGGCGGCGGTGTCGTAGCGGTCGGCGCCCGCGATGCGCTCCACCGCGGCGTCGCCGAGCCACGCCTCGAGCGCGCTCTCAACGGGCTCACCCACCACGCCGGTGCCACCAAGCACCACCGCGCTCGACACGCCCATCTCCTCCATCGCGCGGCGCGTGGCGGTGGTGAGGCCGTCGGGCGGCGTGAGCACGAGCGGCCACCCCTCGGCAGCCGAGAGCGGCGACGCGGCGAGCGCGTCCGGGAAGCTCGCGCCCGTTGCCACGAAGCACTCGCCGCCGTACCCGCTGCCGAGCGCCGCGCGTGCGGCGCGGGCCACGAGCACCGACGTCTCATAGCGGTCGGCGCCGCCGATGCGGGTCACCGCGCCCCGGCCCAGCTCGGCCACGAGCGCCTGCTCCACAGCCGACGACACCGCCCCCGCACCGCCCAGTATCACCACGTTGCGCGCCCCGAGGCGGCGGATCTCGGCCAGCGTCTCCCCCGGGAGCAAGACGGTGCGCGTGAGCAGGATCGGCGCGTCTTTGGCGCCCGCAAGCGCGGCGCCGCCGAGTGCGTCGGGCCAGTTCTCGCCGGTCACCAGCATCACGGTCTCGGCCGAGCTGAACGCCGCCCGGCTCATCTTCACCGCGGTCTCGTAGCGGTTGGAGCCCGCGATGGTGGTGAACGCCACCGACGGGTCCTCGGCGTCGAAGTCGATCGTGAAGGTCGCGCTCGCGGTGGCGGTGTTGCCCGCGCGATCGATGGCGGTCACCGTGAGCGTGTGGTCGCCCTCGGCGGAGATCGTGGAGCACGGCGCGAACGCGCTGCCGTCAACCGTTGCGCTCACCGAGGCGAGGGATGCGTCGCTTGCGGAGAACGCCGGCGTGATCGGCCCCGCGTAGGTGGCGCCATCGGCCACGCACGCAAGCGTGATCACGGGTGGCGTGGTATCGGCGGGCACGTCGTGGAAGTGGATGAAGCCGCTCACCGACGACGCGGTGATGGTGCGCCGCGTGTAGCTGCGGTCCACGTCGTAGTTGTAGTCCTCAACGACGATCGTGCCATTGGTGTTCACGGCCTCAACGTGTGCCACATGGCCGCTGTAGCTCACCGTTCCCGCCGCCCACCAGGCGATCGCCCCTACCGCGGGAGTGCGGTCCACCGTGATGCCGAGGTTCCGTGCGTTGTTGGCCCAGTTGCCGGCGTCGCCCCACCGGCCGCCGTCCATGAAGTTGGTGAAGCTGCCCTCGCCCGCGTTCTGGTTCATCCGCCAGGCCACGAACGACGTGCAGTACCCCTTGTAGAAGCCCCACGGGTCCACGCCCGTCTGGCCTCTGTACGGATAGTCGTCAACGGCCATCCCCGCAGACGGCGCCACAAGCAGCGCGGCCGTGATGAGAAGCGCTATGCCGAGTCGTGCCCGACGCGCGCGCATCAGTCCTGGAATGCCGATCACCGTCCCGGGCGAGCGTGCAGTACCAGGCCATTGTAGGGAACCGGGCGGCCCGTGCAACCGCGCGGGCCACCTCGGACGCGGAAGTGTTACGCGGCCCCGCCGGCAGACCGCCGCCGTTTCGCCCCCACCGCATCCCCACGGCTCCCCCGCAGACACATCCGTCCCGCGCATAGTACGATTCCGGCACAGAGCGTACCCGGGGCAAGGGAGGACCTCATGCAGGCAAGCGGCAAGACCATCGCGATCACCGGCGGCGGCAACGGCATCGGCAGGGAACTCACGCTGCAGCTTCTCGGCAAGGGCGCGCGCGTGGCGGCGCTCGACATCAGCGAGGAGGGGCTGGCCGAGACCGCACGCCTCGCCGGCGCCAGCGCCGACCGTCTCACCACGCACGTGGCGAACATCACCGACCGCGCCACGGTGGAAGCGCTCCCCACCGCGATCATCGAAGCGCACGGACAGATCGACGGCCTCATGAACGTGGCCGGCATCATCCAGCCGTTCGTGAAGGTGAACGAGCTCGAGTACTCGGCCATCGAGCGCGTGATGAACGTGAACTTCTGGGGCACGGTACACACCATCAAGGCGTTCCTGCCGCATCTGCTCGAGCGCCCCTCGGCACATATCGTGAACGTTTCGAGCATGGGCGGCTTCCTGCCCGTGCCCGGCCAGTCGATCTACGGCGCGTCCAAGGCCGCCGTGAAGCTGCTCACCGAGGCGCTCCACTCCGAGCTCACCGATACGCCCGTGCGCGTGACGGTGATCTTCCCGGGCGCCATCGGCACCGACATCTCCAAGAACTCCGGTCTCGACGCCCCCACCGCCGCCGAGGCGGCCGAGAGCGGCAAGCAGGAGTTCAAGACCACCTCCCCGCAGGATGCCGCGCGCGTGATCATCGAGGCGATGGAGGCCGACAAGTTCCGCGCCACCATCGGCAAGGACGCCGCGATGATGGACCGCCTCTCGCGACTGATGCCCGAGCGCGCAGCCGCCATCATCTACAAGCAGATGAAGAGCCTGCTGGGATAGAGGAGCGCACAGACTGCGGAGGCCGGACGCATCACAGCATCCGGCCGCCGAGGGTACCTACGCGGCCCCCGCAGGGGCAAGGGGGTTTGCCACCGTCCCCCAAGGAGGTGTACCTGCGCGCCGGCATGCGCGCTGGTGCTGGTTGAGACGACGGAGCGGTCGGCCGCGGCTGACCCTACTGCTCGAGGAAGTCCAGGATCGCCTCCTGCTCCTCGCTGGGGAGTTCAAGCCCGTGCGATTCCTGCATGCGGCTTACCACATCGAGCCACGATGTGCCGTTCTCTGCCTGGTACACCTTCTCCAGGGAGTGGCAGTCCGAGCACTTCTCGGCGATCAGGGTCTCGGCCTCTGATGGCTCGCGGGATGCGAGGTACTGCACAACCGCGTTGGCCTCGTCATCGGTGAGGACCACCCGATGGCTCTCTTCCATACGCTGGACGACCATGTCCCAGTCGAGGCCTTCCTGCGGGCCGCCCACGAATGCTGCGGTGAACGCCATCTCGCTGTGGCACTCGAGGCAGACGCTCCGGGCCACCTCCTCGCCCTCCGCTGCAGGGTCGGCTTCCGGCGTGGCTGGCGTCTCAGCAACGTCCTGGCCGCCGTCAGCAGGCTCCTCGGCAGGGGCGGAACACCCGCCCATCGCAAGCAGCGCGGCTATCAGCGCTGTCACCAGGACCGCGATCGTGCTGCGTGTCTTCATCACATCGGTTCCTCTCATCAGCTGCCAACCTGGGCCAGGCGCTCGCCGATCAACGCGCGGGCGGCCTGCATGCACTCGTAGCCCGTGGAGCAGGACGCGTACGCGGCCTTCACCGCCTCGGCCAGCTCGCTGTCTCCCACGGATACGGCGAGCCACTCCACCAGCCCGTCGGGATCGTGGCACGCATCGTCGGCGCCGAGGAATCCGTACACCTGCGACAGACTGAAGGGCCTGCCTCCCACGCGGCTCCGCCCGTTGATGCGGAAGGCCGCCACGTAGTCACCCGGCTTCACCGGACGCAGCACGCGTTCGGCCACCTCCGGAGTAGGAGTGTTGAGGATACCCATCATTCACCACCCAGCTTTCCGGCCGCTTCCAGAACATCGGCCACATGACCGAGGTCGACGCCTTCGAGGGTCTCGCGTGTAGGCCATCCTGTTGATACGTCCCAGCCTTCGAGTTCGTAGAACATCGTCTTGACGTCTTCCATGCGCTCGCGATCGATGACCCTGCCGGTCACGAGACGGTAGTCCCACATCCCGTCTTCGAAGGTCGGCATCCAGTACGGGCCGTAGAGGTGGCCGCCGTACGGCACCTCGTAGAGGTACTCCGAGTACTTGACCATGTCGCGGTGATGGCCCTGGATCGACCAGATCGCGTTGTCCAAGTTCCAGATACGCCGCCCAAGCTCCATACGCTGCCCAAAGGCGTGGACCCGGATGCCGCCTGGCGTCTGCTCGACTGGGCACGACGCGTGAGTCGCCGGACGGTCGTCACCGTGCCCGGCAGGGACGAGGTGTGGTACTTCCCCACCGACGAGAT
>Ga0209614_1000012_pt1 | contig 146043 bp, 132 predicted proteins | sample BlaSprsedimmetaG_FD_185484 | JGI IMG/M metagenome (GOLD analysis project Ga0209614, IMG submission 185484) | Hot spring sediment bacterial and archeal communities from California, USA to study Microbial Dark Matter (Phase II) - Blank Spring... ... | reverse complement strand
GGGCAGGACCATGGCTACTCATCGCTATGGCATCCTTGCATACTATGACCATCCCATCTCAACGGGACCATTGGAAGGAACGAACAACAAAATCAAAACGATGAAACGTCAAGCCTACGGATTCCGTGACAACGAGTTCTTTAAACTTAGAATCTTGGGCCTTCATGAAACCAAGTACGCTTTAACCGGATGAACCATAAAAAGCCCTTCCCGGCATCGGAAGGGCTTTGTTGTGGAATGTTCTTAACCTTCCGGTTCAAAATTTTCCTTGGATGCACCGCACACCGGGCAGACCCAATCCGCGGGCACGTCTTCAAAGGCCGTGCCTGGGTTGACTCCGTTGTCCGGGTCCCCTTCGGAAGGGTCGTAGACATAGCCGCAAATGCTGCATACGTAACGCATGGTGAACTCCTTTGTATCGTTTGAAATGGGCAAAAAATACCGGTGAATCAGCTTTCAGCCGCGGAACCGGGACCGGCCAGCGGACGAAAAGCCTTTTTCCCCGCGCCGCACACGGGACATTTCCAATCTTCGGGCAGGTCCTCGAATTTTGTTCCGGCAGGGATCTTTTTTTTCTTGTCACCGCGGTCGGGATCATAAATATAGCCGCAGTTGGTGGTCTGGCACTGCCACATTTGCTCGGGACTGGCCATGGTTGCACCTCGCGATTACGGGACCGGGAAACGAGTCTATCGGTCCCGGGTCAAGGGTTCCGGAAAGGGACTATCTGTGATGGGATGGCCTCCTTCAAGGGTTGGTGTGTCCTTGACGCATACCCCTTTTAAAGGGGCGGGGCCATCCCATCACTGTTATGCCTTCCAAAGGCCGTGGATGTTGCAGTACTCCCGGACAACGGCATTCTCCGCCTGGACGCAAAAATCCGCGCTGGGGGAGTCGCCGGGTTTGAGGAACTGCTTGTAGGATTTGCCGTCGGCAATTACCTCGATCCATTCAATATAATGCTTGGCCTCCATGGGGTGCGCCGTGCTTCCCACGACGACCTTGATCCCTTGGGCGGTTTTTTCGACAACGGGCACGTGCTTTTCCTTGGCCGCGTCCACGGTGTTTTCAACCATCAATTTCATGGGCTGGCCGCAACAGACCAGTTCCCCGCCGCCGCCGTGCACGACCTCGACAATATTGCCGCAGACATCGCATTTGTACACTTCATGTTGTTGGGCCATTTGCATCTCCTTGGGCAATGATTTGGATGGATTATGTAGTGTGTTGGGTTCCTGAAGAGAAGTCAAACATGGATCTGTTTTTTTACCAATTTTCGCCCAGAATTTCAAAATGAGCCTGGGGGTGGATGCAGGCCGGGCATTTTTCAGGCGCCTGGGCGCCGCTGTGAATGTAGCCGCAATTGCGGCAGCGCCACGTCACCGGGGCGTCCCTCCGGAACACTTTTTCGGCCTTTATATTAGCCGCCAAGTCGCGGTATTGCTTTTCATGTTGGCGTTCGGCCACGGCAATGGCCTCCATGGTTCTGGCGATTTCCTCAAAACCCTCTTGCCTGGCCACCTTGGCGTACTCCGGGTACATTACGGTCTGCTCGTGGTTTTCGCCGGCAGCGGCCTCCATCAGGTTGTCATGGGTCGAGCCGATTACTCCGGCGGGAAAAGATGCCGTGACTTCCACCTCTCCGCCCTCAAGGAACTTGAACAACCGTTTGGCGTGCTCCTTCTCCTGATTGGCGGTCTCCTCGAAAACATGGGCGATTTGCTCATACCCGTCCTTTTTGGCTTGTTTGGCGAAATAGGTGTATCGATTCCGGGCCTGGGATTCCCCGGCAAAGGCGATCAAGATGTTTTTTTCGGTCTGGCTTCCCTTCAATGAGCTCATGAAAATACCTCCTGGTTTTTTGAACTATTTGGTCTGATGGTCATGTTTCCCGTGCCCGGCGTTGCGGGATTGGGATTTGCAGTCAGGACACAAGCCGAATAATTCCAGCCAATGCCCCTGGATTTCGAACGGCACATCCTTTGGAACATGCAGCTTCACTGTCGCAGTCTCCGCGGGCAAATCCACGATCTTGCCGCATCGTACGCAAGTGATGTGCAGGTGCGGGACTGTAAAGGCGTCGAAACGCATTTGGGATCCGGCCTTGTCCAGTTTGCACACCAATCCCTGGGAATGTAGAAAGTCCAGATTCCTGTAGACCGTTCCCAGGCTTATGCGCGGCAGGCGTTTGCGGACCAGTTGATAAACCTCGTCCGCGGTCGGATGGGACCGTGTGTTGCGCAACTCCTCCAGGATAACCTTGCGCTGGGGGGTCAATCTGTGCGTTGGTGTGGGCATGTCCTGCTCCAAAAAACTAATAATAATTATTCTTAAGTACAAAAAAGACCATTGTCAACCCCGACATGCTGGCATGGCAATGGTCTTTGCAAACCGGTGCGACTCAGTGGAAGCACGTGCTCAAGGGCATGGCTTCGAAAAGCGACCGCCGAGACTGGAAGCGGAATGCCCTCTTGAACGGCTGCAGAAGGCGCATGCTATTGTTGGAACTGCTTGACCAGTTCATTCAGCCGTTCGGACATTTGCGCGATCTGTTGGATGGATTCGTCGGCCTGGTGGATGTCCTCGGTGTTGGCCACGGACAGTTGACTGATTTTGCCGATGCTTTCGTTGATTTCGTCGCTGGTCACGGACTGCTGTTCCGCGGCCGTGGCAATGGCCCGAACCATGTCCGCAATGGATTCGGACTGCACGACAATGGACTGCAGGGCTTGGCCGGCCAACGAGGCCTTTTCCGCGGTGTCGTTGACCACGGATCGGGTGTGTTCCATTTTTTGCACGGCGTCCCGCGTACTGCCCTGAATGGTGACGATCACCTCTTCCACCTGTTTGGTGGCCTGCATGGTCCTTTCAGCGAGTTTGCGCACCTCGTCGGCCACCACGGCAAAGCCCCGACCGGCGTCGCCGGCCCGGGCCGCCTCAATGGCCGCATTCAGGGCCAGCAGATTGGTTTGGTCCGCTATGTCGTTGATCACGCCCAGCACCTCTCCGATGTCGTGGGCCCGCCCGGCCAACTCATTCAAGGATTGAGCCAGGACGGTTGAATCCTGGGCCACCTGTTTGACTTCATCCACCGTGGTCCGTACCCCGGTACCGCCTTCGTCGGCGCTTTTACTGGCCTGGGCCGCGGCCTCGGCGGTCTGCGAAGAATTACGCGCCACTTCGATGACCGTGGTGGTCATTTCATTCATGGCCGTGGCCGCTTGGGTGGTTTGTGCTTCGGTGTTGCTGATCCTCTCGGTGACGGCTTTCATTTTTTGGGACAGGTCCCTGGCCAGGGAGGACAGGTTTCCCGCTACTCCGGTGACCTCCTTGGCCACGGCCATCAGGTTGTCCTGTTGCGCCTGGATGCGTTTTTTGGTGTCCTCTTCCTGGGTCAGGTCAATGAGCACCCCGATCGCACCCACTGTCTCCCCTTTGGCGTCTTTGAGCGGAGAGACTTCGTAATAAACGGGCACGGCAAAGCCGTCGGGATGCATATAGTCCCGCTTACCTTTGACCAGAACTCCCTCCCGCAAAACCTGGGTCGCCACGCTGGCGGCATGGTCTTCGTTCAGAACCATGCCGGCTGTTCGCCCTTCAACCTCGCTTCTGTCCTTGCCCAAAAGCTCCAAGGCCTGATCATTGATGTACTGGATCTGCTCCTGGCCGTCGGTGACATAGAGAGGCACGGCAATGCCTTCGAGCACGCCCTTGTTGTATTCCAGCTGGTTCTCGATCTTGTGCACCATGGTGCCCAGGTTTTGAGCCAGTTTGCCCAGCTCGTCGGATCCGGCAACCTCGAACTCCACGGAGTAGTCCCCCTCACTGATTTCCTGGCTGGCCTTGCTCAGGGCGGCGATCTTTTTGATCACGGCGTATTTCATGAACAACAGCAAGCCGATGAGCATGATTGCGAACCCGCTCAAGGACAGTCCGGCACCCTTGACCTGATGGTCGCGCAGGATGTTCATCTCAGCGGTGACGTCTTGCAGAACAAGCATGGCGCCGAGAATCGGCTGCGACATGCCGTGACAGTGATAGCAGTCCGGTTCGTTCTTGATGGACCGCACCCGGAGATAGGTGGGCACATCGGCTTGTTCCAGCAGCAGTCCGGTGTTAGATTCTCGGCGCAGTCCGTCTTCCAGCATCCTGCGGACTTCGGCCTGCTTTTGAACGGCGGTCAAATCCTTGCGGACAGCATCCCCCTGCGTGGAATAGGTGATATTGCCCCGGAAATCAGTCAAATAAACAGTCATGTCGGCGTACAATTCCGCGACCTTCTCGAACTGTTCCCGGGTCCCCACGTCGTCACCGACCATCATTGGGCCTTCGATGGCCATCTGCAGCAGGTCGGAAACCTGCTCTCCCATGCGGTCGATCTGGTTAATGGTGTCGCTGCGCTGCCATTGGGAATTGACCAACAAGAGGACCGCAAAAACAGCGGAGGTCAGGATGGTGACGAGCACCAGAATTTTGGCTCCCAGGGAATGGCTGAGTATTTTCATGGTTCCACCCCTTAATGTGCGCCGGCATGCAGCAGCGGCTTGTAATTGATGACACGAACCCGTTCGTCTTCATGGCAAGGCTGGCAGACGTCCATGGTCAACCTTCCAACGATGTCCATGGGATCCCCGGTCATGACATGCCTGGAGCCGGGGCCGTGGCAGCCCTCGCACCCGACATGGCCCAGATCCGGGGTTTCCTCAAAGCTGCGAAATCCGCCGGGACGGCCGTATCCCGTGGTATGACAGCCATAACATTGCTGGAGTTCTTTCTCGGTCAGTTTCGGAGCCATCAGCCGGACGCTGTGATCGGATTTGGCTTTGTTGGCATGCATCATGAAGCTTTCATACTGTTCCACGTGGCAGTCGGCACAGTCCTTGGAACCCACGTAGGATAACGTTCCCTGGGCCGCGCCCCAACAGGGAAGGGCGAGCAAAAATAAAAAGACAATGATCATGGTTTTGCCGCAGAGACATTCGCGCATCACGACCTCCAATTGTTTTGGCGACCCTCAATCATGCTGAAGCCGGTATATTTCTTGGGATCTTTTTTCTGGTTGAATACAAGTGGTTTTTGATAAATGCAACATTAAAACGCAAAAACAAGATCAATTTTCATTCAGAAAAATCTTGTTTGCCGGGAAGTTCCCATGTATAAGATTTGGGTTTGGGCGCGAAGTCCGATTCCAGGACACGTTTTGTTTATCGATAATCCCTTCCGGTCTGTCCATCCAAAGTGAATACACGCCATGGTGAAACGAGAGATCAACGAGACTATACGAAATATTGCCATCATCGCCCATGTGGACCATGGCAAAACCACCCTGGTGGATGCCATGTTCAAGCAAAGCGGGCTGTTCCGGGAAGGTCAGGAAGTAGCCGAAAGGATCATGGATTCCATGGACCTGGAGCGGGAGCGCGGCATCACCATTGCTGCGAAGAACTGCGCCGTGCGTTGGAAGAATGTGAAGATCAACATCATCGACACCCCGGGGCACGCGGATTTCGGCGGGGAAGTGGAGCGCTCCCTGTCCATGGCCGACGGCGCGGTATTATTGGTGGACGCGTCCGAAGGGCCGTTGCCGCAGACCCGTTTCGTGCTCAAAAAAACGCTGGACGCCAAGCTTAAGGTCATCCTGGTGATCAATAAGATCGATCGCCAGGACGCTCGGGTGCAGCAGGTCCTGGACGAGGTATACGACTTGTTCATCGACTTGGGGGCCGATGAGGAGCAGTTGGATTTCCCGGTGCTTTACGCCGTCGGCCGGGAAGGCTTGGCCATGCATTCCCTGGAGGAGAAAGGGGAGAATCTGCACCCCCTTTTTGAAGCCATTGTGCAGATGATTCCAGGCCCGACATTTGATCCAAGCAAACCCTTCCAAATGCTGGTGGCGGATTTGGGGTATTCGGATTACCTGGGCAGACTGGCCATCGGCCGGGTGGTCAACGGCCATGCCCGGCAGAACGAGCAGTTGATCTGCATCGACGCGGATGGGCAGCAGATTCCCTTGCGCGTGACCAAGCTGCAAACCTATTCCGGTATGGACCTGCTGGAGACCCCGGAAGTGGGACCCGGCGACATCGCCGTGCTTTCGGGCATTGAAAACGTGCACATCGGCGACACTGTCTGTACCAGGGCCGAACCAGCGGCATTGCGGCGTATCGCCGTGGATGAACCCACCGTGGTCATGCGCTTCACGATCAACACGTCCCCTTTGTCCGGACGCGAAGGCAAGATCGTGCAGTCCAAAAAAATATGGGAGCGGCTGGTCAAGGAGTCCTTGCGCAACGTGGCCATCAGGGTGGAGGAGACCGAGGATCGCGAGAGTTTTTTGGTCAAGGGGCGCGGCGAATTCCAAATGGCCATTCTCATTGAAACCATGCGCAGGGAAGGTTTTGAACTCAGCGTGGGCAGGCCGGAGGTGATCTACAAAGAAGTGGACGGCAGACGTCTGGAGCCCATGGAACACGTTTTTGTCGACTGTGAGGAGATATTTTTGGGTGTAGTCACGGAAAAGCTGTCCATCCGCAAGGGGCGCATCGCCAATCTGGTCAACCGGGGAACGGGCCGGGTGCGCCTGGAGTTTTCCATTCCCGCCAGAGGGCTGATTGGGTACCGGGATGAGTTTTTGACCGACACCAGGGGGACGGGGATCATGCATTCCTATTTCCTCGGGTACGACGAATATCGCGGAGAGTTCCCGACTCGTTTCACGGGATCGATCGTCGCTGACCGCGCGGGCAATGCCGTGGCCTATGCGCTGTTCAACCTGGAACCCCGGGGACGGCTTTTTGTCACTCTGGGTGAGCCGGTGTATGAAGGCATGATCGTGGGAGAGCACAACAGGGAAAACGATTTGAACGTCAATCCCTGCAAGGAAAAGAAGCTGACCAATCTGCGGGCGTCAGGCAAGGACGAGGCCGTTGTTTTGACCCCGGTGGCGCCGATGACCCTGGAATGGGGTCTGCATTTTATCCGAGAGGACGAATTGCTGGAGGTCACTCCACTGTCCATCCGCATGCGCAAGACCGTTCTTTCCGCGTCCAAACGGCATGCCATGGGTGGGAAATAGACAGGGCAAGAGGGCTATGGCCACTGATCCCAAGCTTACCCGTGACGCGGTTTCATGGCTGGTTTTACAAGCTGCATTTGCTACAGTGGAACAAGAGGATGCGCTGCATCCATTGGGCAACGGGGTGTCTAACGCCACCCGGCTTCGTCAGACTGGCGGCGCAACTGAAGCAGGCCAAGTTCGACCTGACAAGCAAGGCCCTTGCGCGAATCTTTATCTTTTTGGAGGGTAAAACGGTCGGTCGGCGACTTGAGAAATGAGGGGTGCTTTTTGTGAGCAATCCAAGCAAGTCATAAGGGGCGTAAAACCATGTGGTTAAGGGGAAAATGCGGAAAATGACTCAGTCAAAGGAGAATCGATTTTTTACGCATGGATACAAGCTATTTCTCGCGAAAAACAATTCGCCCCTTGGTCAGGTCATAGGGGGAAAGCTGGACGCGGACCTTGTCCCCAGGCAGGATCCGGATACGAAATTTGCGCATCTTTCCGCAAAGATGCCCCAATATGGTGTGTCCTGTCTCCAATTCCACGGAGAACAGGGTGCTGGGCAACGCCTCCTGAACGATTCCGCTCATTTCAATGCATTCTTCCTTGGCCATTGGACCTCCTTATGAACATATGCAAAACGTGGGAAAACCGTCCCGGACGATTGACTTTTCAAGCAAGGCTAATGCGCGGTTTCCCGGTCCTCTCGACAATCATCAAGGTGGCATCTCGTCACTATTTACACATAGTCCTCCGTCTTTGCGCTCAATGACGGAGGAGAAAAACGCCACAACAATAAACTGCTGATGCATCAGTTCTTGATGATACAATTTACAGCGAAGTGCTTGATTTCGGTTTTCAACCCGGCCGCAACGTCAAAAAAGCCCCGGCCTCACGAAGGGAGGACGGGGCTTCGCAAGGGCCTTAGGTATAAAAAAGGTTTAGCCTGCCACTACCAGGGGCGCCGGGACTGACGATTCCTGTCGCCACCGGACCGGGGAGCGCGTTCTTGCGCTTCATTAATGCGCAGGTTGCGGCCCTGAAAATCTTTGCCATCCAGGGCTTCCTGGGCGGAACGGGCGCCTGATTCGTTCATTTCGACAAAGCCGAAACCGCGGGGACGGCCGGTTTCACGGTCGCTGATCAAGGCCACTGAAAGCACTTCACCATACGTGGAAAAAAGGTTCCGGATCTCATCTTCCTGAGCGGTAAAAGGCAGATTCCCAACATACAACTTGCTTGACATACGAATAACTCCAAAGGGGTTGGGGCAGACATTCTGATCTTCCGGATTCGAGCACACCTCGATGTCCAGGGCTGAACAAGATTCTTGCCGTTGCAAATTTAAAAAAATATTTATATTTGAATAAAAAATGCATGTCAAGTAATTTTTTGGTGTCAAGCTGTTTTTTTACGGAAGTCTTTATGAGCATCCCCAAGCAACCGCCCAAGGCCCAACTTCTGCTGTCCGTCTTCAGCTCCGACTGGGAGCAATTCTGGCCTAATCTTTTAAAAAAACTGGAAGCACGCTTCGGACCTGCGGATATGGTCAGCGAACCGCTTTCCTTCAAGGATACAACGTATTATCATCGAGAATTCGGCGCGCCCTTGACCCGCCGCCTGCTGGGCTTTCAGGAATTGGTCGACCAGGATCAACTTGTCGGGATCAAGCTTTGGACCCATGCCCTGGAACAGGAGCATTCGCGGTCCGGGGGCAGGCGGCTGTTCAACCTCGACCCCGGGCTGCTGACCATGGAGCGGCTGGTCTTGGCCACGGGTAAAAATTTTGCGCACCGGATTTATTTGGGCGCGGGTATTTTTGCCGATTTGACCTTGGTGTACCGAAACAGGGGCTGGAAAACCCTGCCCTGGACATTTCCGGACTATGCCGGCGAGACATTGCAGTCGTTGCTGGAGAACATGCGCCAAGCCTACCGGGAAAAGCTGGCCGCCCTCCAAGTGAACAAATGAGGTGTGTTGGCTCAAGGCCCTGTGTTGCACGTCGTCGCCTTCCGCACTATTTTCGGCCCTCTGGCGACGCTTCAAGCCTGTCATGTGATGGTGAAAGGAGATGCCATGGAACGGAATTTTTCCCGTATTCTGGTGACCGGTGGATGCGGGTTCATCGGGTCCAATTTTATCCTTGCCATGCGCCGGCATTGTCCAGGGACCAGCATCGTCAACCTGGACAAGCTGACCTATGCGGGCAACCGGATGAATCTGAGCGCCCTGGAAGCAAAGGATCAGGGCTATGATTTCGTTCACGGAGACATCGCCGATCCAGAGCTGGTTTTACGGCTTCTGTCCGAACACAAGATCCAGGCCGTGCTCAATTTTGCCGCGGAATCCCATGTGGACCGCTCCATCCATGACCCCGCGCCTTTCATTACCACGAATGTTCAGGGGACGCAGGTCCTCCTGGAGGCGTCCAGAAAGGCCAAGATCGAACTTTTTGTGCAAATTTCCACGGATGAGGTGTACGGCACCCTTGGTCCCGCGGGCCAGTTCAGCGAAAGCACGCCCCTGGCGCCGAACAGTCCGTATTCCGCTTCCAAGGCCGCGGCGGACCTCCTGGTTCGGGCGTACCATGAAACCTATGGCCTGCCGATCATCATCACCAGATGCTCCAACAATTACGGACCGTTTCAGTTTCCGGAAAAACTGATTCCCTTGATGATCACCCTGGCCTGGGAAGACAAGCCCTTGCCGGTCTACGGAGACGGGGGCAACGTGCGTGACTGGATTCATGTCCTGGACCATTGCCGTGGCGTGGAACTGGCCATGAAGCATGGCCGGCCCGGGGCTGTCTACAATTTCGGAGGCAATGCCGAGCGAACGAATATCCAGGTAATCCAGTCCCTGCTGGACATCCTGGGCAAACCCCATTCCCTGATTCGCTTTGTCCAGGACAGACCCGGCCATGACCGGCGCTACGCCATGGACTATTCTCTGGCCAGCAGTGAACTGGGTTTTCATCCCAACTACATTTTTGAAGAGGGCTTGAAAATGACCTTGACATGGTATGCCACCAACAGGGAATGGCTGCGACGAGTCCAGGACGGGACCTACCGGGAATTCATGGACGCCTGGTATGGAGATCGTCGATGAGCGCGGGGCAAGGTTCAGCAGTTGTGCTCGGAGGCAAGACCGGGCTGCTGGGCCAGGCCTTGTGCCGCTGTCTGACGGGGGCCGGGTGGCACGTGGCACCTGTTGGCCGCGAAGATCTGGATATCCACAGCCAGGACAGCGTCATAGCGCTTTTTGACAAGCATGCTCCGGACGTACTTTTCAACACCATCGCCTACACCCAGGTGGACAAGGCCGAGGACGAGCCAGAGACGGCCTTTCGAGTGAACGAGAAGCTGCCGGTCCTGCTGGGCCGGGCAGTCAAGGGAAAGGGCGTTCGGCTCGTGCATTACAGCACGGATTTTGTGTTTGACGGACATAAGCACACGCCCTATCTGCCGGACGATCCCGTTGGTCCGTTGTGCGTGTACGGAAAAAGCAAGCTGGCTGGTGAGCGGGCCCTGCTGGAACTGGAGCTGGACGGGCTGTGCATCATTCGCACAGCTTGGCTGTTCGGGCCGGGAAGAACAAATTTCGTGAGCAGGATTCTGGAACTTGCCACGGAACGCCAAACGCTGAACGTGGTCCACGACCAGGTCGGATCGCCCACCTACACACCGGACCTGGCAGCCTACAGTCTGGAGCTGGTCAATGCCGGGGGGCGGGGCGTCTTTCACCTGGTGAATTCGGGCAGCGCAAGTTGGTGCGAGTTGGCCGGCGAGGCTGTCCAGGCCATGGGCCTGACCTGTATGGTAACCCCCATTGTTTCGGCCGAGTATCCACAAAAAGCCCAGCGTCCGGCATATTCCGTGCTGGATACCGAAGACTTCACGAACCTTACCGGAACCAGACCCAGACCCTGGCTGCACGCCCTGCGGGAATATGTTTTTCAGCACCTTTGATGTTTTGATTATTCGAGCCTTCCTGCACGACTTTACGGATCTTTTTGCCTTGACACAGGGATGATGTGTACTTATGCCGTTTAGCACTCTGTGCGACCGAGTGCCAGAAAAGGTGTCCCATGCAGCTGCAACCACGAGAAGTCGGCGTCCTGACAACACTTATCGAGGATTATATCCAAACCGCGGTTCCCGTGGGTTCAAGGACCATTGCCAAAAAATCCAATTTGAACCTGAGTCCGGCCAGCATTCGCAACATCATGGCCGATTTGACCGAGAAAGGCTATCTGGAGCAGCCTCATACCTCTGCCGGCCGGATTCCCTCGGCCCTGGGTTTTCGTTTTTACGTGGACTCGATCCTCCAATACCATCCGCTGTCATCGGAAAAGCGGAACCTGATGACCGAACATATTGGCGACGCCAAGCTGGACGTGCCGGACTTGTTGCGCAACGCTTCCCGACTGTTGTCGGCCTTCACCCGGCAGGTGGGCATGGTCCTGGCGCCCAAGGCCAGCGATATCGGGTTCAAGCACATAGACTTTGTCCTGCTCAAACCCTGCCTGGTCATGACCATTCTCGTGGTTGAGGGAGGCATTGTCCAAAACAAGATCATTTCCGCTGATCCTGCCTTGAATTCCGATGATCTGGTCAAGTTCAGCAACTTCCTGAACCATTTGTTCCAGGGCAGGACCTTGGCTCAGGTACGAGCCAGGGTTGTCCAGGAAATGGAAGCGGCCAAAAAGCAATACCAGACCATGTCCGGCCAGGCTCTGGCCCTGGTTCAACAGGCCTTTGCCACGGATAGGGAGCGGGAGGTGTTTGTCGAGGGCACGGTAAATTTTTTCGGGCATCCGGAATTTTCCAACCCCGCCAAGTTGCGCGAACTGCTTGCCCTGCTGGAGGAACGCACCCGGCTTTTGGAACTTTTGGACCAGGTTTGCAAGCCCGAGGGCATTTCCATTTTTTTCGGGCGTGAAGTGGAGCAGGACGGTTTTCAGGAATACACCTTGATTTCCTCCCCCTATCAGGGGCAGGACAGTCCCCTGGGCGTGGTGGGCGTGATCGGCCCGATCCGCATGGATTACGCCAAGGTCGTACCCCTGGTGGAGTTCACGGCCCAGGTCATCAGCCAATTGCTCAGGAATCGATTTTGACGTTGTTTTGTTGAGGAGGAACGTATGTCGTCAAAAAAGCAAAAAAATTCGCCGGATCAGCCGCGGTCTGAAGAACAGCGCGGCCAACAGGCCGCTGTTCGGGAACCGGACAACGCTGCCATAAATTTGGAACAGGAATCCGAGGAGCAGCTTCTGCGGCGCTGTCAGGAACGTATCTGTCCTCAATGCCCGGAGTTGGCCAAGGAACACGATGAAAGACTGCGCGCCCTGGCGGACACGGAAAATTTGAAGAAGCGTTTGCAGCGGGAAAAGGAAGATTTTTGCAAGTTCGCCACGCAGTCCGTGCTGGAGGACCTGCTGCCGGTTTTGGACAATCTGGATTTGGCTTTGGAGCATGGCCGCAAGATTGAAGGCTGTACCGAATTGACCCACGGTGTGGAAATGACCCGTAAAATATTCCTGGATATCCTGGCACGGCACGACTTGGAACCCCTGGGAGGGGCGGGGGAGGATTTTGACCCTGCCTGGCACGAAGCCCTGGGCCAACAGCCTCATCCAGACATCGCAGCCGGGAAAATTTGCCAGCTGGTGCAGAAAGGGTATCGTCTCAAGGGGCGGTTGCTGCGTCCGGCAAAGGTGCTGGTCAGTCAGGAATGTCCAAAATAATGCGTTATTTTTTTCTTTGACCCTCTTTACAACCAGCTGACTAATCTTAACTGTTGCTTAACATCACGCTTTCAGGAGGAATTCGAATATGGGGAAAATTATCGGCATTGACCTGGGAACAACCAATAGCTGCGTGTTCGTGATGGAGGGCAAAGAGCCCAAATGCATCACCAACCCCGAAGGGGGTCGCACAACGCCTTCCATCGTCGCCTTTACGGACAAGGAACGATTGGTGGGAGAAATTGCCAAACGGCAATCCGTGACCAATCCGGAGAAGACTGTTTTCGCCATCAAGCGATTGATGGGTCGACAATTCAACGCAGCCGAGATCAGCGACTGGAAAAAGAGCTGCCCTTATAAAATCGTTGAAGGCTCCGGCGGCGACGCCTACGTGGACATCAGCGGCAAGAAGTACAGCCCGCCGGAAATATCGGCCATGATCCTGCAAAAGCTCAAAGCCGACGCCGAGGCTTATCTCGGCGAAACCGTCACTGACGCGGTGATCACTGTCCCGGCCTACTTCAACGACAGCCAGCGCCAGGCCACCAAGGATTCCGGACGCATCGCGGGTCTTGAAGTGAAGCGGATCATCAATGAGCCTACTGCGGCCTCCCTGGCATACGGTTTTGACAGGAAGAAAAATGAAAAAGTGGCCGTGTTCGATTTGGGCGGCGGCACGTTCGATATTTCCATCCTGGAGGTGGGGGACAACGTCGTAGAGGTTCGGGCCACAAACGGCGACACGTTTCTGGGCGGCGAGGACTTCGACCACCGGATCATTGACTACCTTGTCAGCGAATTCAAGCGCGACAACGGCATTGACCTGTCCAAGGACCGCATGGCCTTGCAACGGCTCAAGGAAGCCGGGGAAAAGGCCAAAAAAGAACTGTCCACATCCATGGAGACGGAGATCAATCTGCCCTTCATCACCGCCGACCAGAACGGGCCCAAGCATTTACTGATCAAGCTGTCCCGGGCCAAGCTGGAAAAGTTGGTCGAAGATTTGGTGGAGCGGACCGTGGGACCCTGCAAGAAGGCTCTGGACGATGCCGGGTTGAAGACCTCGGACATCGACGAGGTGATTCTTGTGGGCGGCATGACCAGGATGCCCCTGGTACAGAAGCGTGTGCAGGATTTCTTTGGTCGCGAACCGCATAAAGGCGTGAACCCCGACGAGGTGGTGGCCATGGGCGCGGCCATTCAGGGCGGCATTCTGGCCGGAGATGTCAAGGACGTCCTGCTTTTGGACGTAACTCCCTTGTCCTTGGGCATTGAAACCCTGGGCGGGGTGTGCACCAGACTCATCGAGCGCAATACCACCATTCCCACGCGTAAGAGCCAGGTGTTCACCACGGCCGCGGACAACCAGCCGTCCGTGTCCATCCACGTGCTCCAGGGCGAGCGGCCCATGGCCGGGGACAACAAGACCCTGGGCCGGTTTGAGTTGACCGGCATTCCGCCGGCGCCGCGGGGTCTGCCCCAGATCGAAGTGGCCTTTGACATCGACGCCAACGGCATCGTTAATGTTTCGGCCAAGGATTTGGGCACGGGCAAGGAACAGTCCATCCGGATCACCGCGTCCAGCGGCCTTTCGGAGGAGGAAATCCAGAAGCTGGTCAAGGATGCCGAGGTCCATGCCGATGAGGACAAGAAGAAACAGCAGCTCATCGAGGTCCGTAATCAGGCCGATTCCATGATCTACGCCACGGAAAAGTCCATCCGGGACTTGGGCGACAAGCTGGACAGCGTACTGCGCGGGGAAATCGAAGCCAAGATCGAGTCCTTGAAAAAGCTCATGGAAGGCGAGGACCATGAAGCCATTCGCAAGGCGTCCGAGGATTTGGCTCAGGCCTCGCACAAGCTGGCCGAGCAGCTCTATGCCCAGAAAAGCGGCGGACCAGAGCAGGGTCAGCAGGCCGGTGCCGAAACCGGTGCCGAGACCGGATCGAAAAAGGACGATGATGTGGTGGATGCGGACTACACCGAGGTCAAATAGTAAACACTTCTTGACACCCATTCATCCCCCTTCCTATACCCCAAGCCTGGCCCGCGTTTGCGCGGGTCAGGCTTTTTTACGTCGCTTTCCAAGGAGAGAGCATGGCGCTTCACCGCTTCCTGACCATTCTGCTGTGTATTGTGCTGGTTGTCCTCAGTTGGGGATGTTTGCCGAAAAAGACCTTGCCCCCGGATGTGGCCCGACCAGTGGAGACCGCGCCGAGCTTGCTGCGTCGGGCGGAATTGGCTTGGCAATCCCGAAATTATGCCGAAAGTGCCAGGCTTTATGAGCAGCTGGCCTGGGAGCCCCGGGAAGGACTGGATGCTCGTTCGCTGCCGTTGATACGCCAGCGTATGGTGCAAAGTCAGTTGCAGGTTGAAAATTTCGACCAGGCGGCCGGCTCTCTGCATCGCTGGGCCGAGTTGGATCCCTCGATCCAGGACCAGTGGTTCTGGCATGATTCTTTGGTGCGGGCATTGCTTGGTCGCGGACGAGAGACAAAAGCCTTTGATCACTTAACCCGTGTCATGCAGCAGTCCGATGCATCGTGGGAGTTGCGATATTCAGCTGGGGTCCGACAGATGGAACTGTATGCACAGGAAAAGATGTTCGCCTCCATGGCCGAGGTTTTGTCCGTCATGTTTGCCATGGCCCCGGATGCGAGGACCCGCGCCGAGTTGGAAGGGATGGCCATGCACACGGCCAAAGGGTTGTCCGAGAAGGAGTTGCAGTTTCTCGTGCGCGACTATATTTCCGAGGAACAATGGAGCTTTCCCTATTCGGTCTTTTATTGGGAACAGCAGCGCCGCGTCGCGGCCCGGGATGCCAGGGCCTGGCCGGATGTCCGAGACACCCTGCAGCGCTTGCTGCAACGAGGTGAATGGGCCGACAGCGCCCCACTGTCCTTGGAGTTGCAAGAGCTGCAAAAGAGTCACGGCCTGCCGGGAAGGTGTCTGGGGTTGGTGCTGCCTTTGGACGGCCCCCTGGCCGAAACCGGATGGAAAGTCCTGCGAGGGGCCGAGGCGGCGCGTTCCACCCTGTTCCTCGAGGGAAAGGAAATTCGTCTTGAAATTGTCAATGCGCATTCCTCTGATCTTGTGCAGAGCATCCGAAATCTGGATCCTCAGTGCGCGCTTATCGGCGGGCCGGTGCAACGGGAGGCATGGGAGCGCATCCATGAAGCCGGACTGCACCGGGATCGGGCATTTTTCACCTTCCTGCCCTCCTTAAAAGAATCCCAAGAAGGGCGGGATGCATGGCGATTTTTCAGCGCGCCTGAGGATCAAGTGAGATCGCTGGCGGAATTGACCGTGCGTGTTTTGGGCATTTTAAGCAGCGGGGTGCTCTATCCCGAGGATCGCTTTGGGCGGCACATGACCGAGCTTTTTACCCGGGAAATGGAAAACCAGGGCGGCGTGGTGCGCAAGATTCAGGGATATGCCCCCAGAGACCACGGCACTTGGGGAGGAATGGTCGCTTCCTTGTTGGGCGTACAGCCTCAGCAACGTCGTGGCCGAGCCGAAGACGTCAAGCTTCCCGAGCCCGGCTTCCAGGCTCTGTTTATTCCGGATGGTCTGACCCAGGCGGAAATGCTCCTCCCGCAGTTGTTCTACTACGACGAGCAGCGTCTTCTGATTCTTGGTCCGGAGTTGTGGAGCCAGACCTGGAGCAAGCGGGCGGATCAGATCGAAGAGCAATATTTTCGGCTGGCGGTGATGCCGGGCGCCTGGTGGCCGGAAAACACCTCTCACGAGGCAAGAACGTTGATTCGTTTTGCCGAGGATTCCGGAGTCACCGCGGATTTTTGGATGGCATTGGGCTATGATTTCGTGCGCTGGGCTGCATCACTGGGCCGGGATGTTGCCGTCGGGGACAGGGGGCTGGTGAACGCCCTGGTGGCTCAAGCCAGGGATTTTCAATGGAGCATGGCGCCGCTGCGCTGGAATGCACAGGGCATTGCTCAACAGGACCTTTACCTTTTTCAGCCGGCTAGAGCAGGGTCGACAGGACTGGACATCCTTGACCCCGAAGCGCTGCGCGCCAGGCTGGAGAGGATTCGAGCCCTGCATCCGCGGTGACTGGGAGTGGCTGTCCTTTCCTGCAGGTACGGGCGTCTTTGCGTCCTTGGAAATATCCGTTTTTGCGGTTGAAGAACAGGGCGGCAAAGGATACAAGCTCACACGCTTTGTGTCTTGTCGTATATACATGACGTCGATAATCCGTTTAGCATTTTCGACGTTTCGGTCTACGGAAAAAGCGCGGTTTTCTGTTGGTCTCCCGATGATCTCATGATCGTGGGGGTGACGTCCTGTCATTCGCATGCGCACAGTCTATCGACGTTGCGTATAATCCTTGCAAGGAGCCATTTGATGAAAATTTCCCATGACGAGGTCGTGAAGGTCGCCGCACTGGCCCGGCTGAACCTGTCTGAAGAGAAAATTGAGCTGTTTGGGGTCCAGTTCAACGACATCCTCGACTATATTCACACCTTGAACCAAGTGGAAACCAACGCCGTGGAGCCGTTGTATTCCCCGGTGACGCATTCCACGGTCTTTCGCGACGATGTGGTGCGCAAGGATTACGACCGGGATGCGCTTCTGGCCAATGCCCCGGAAAATGACGGTCAATTTTTTGTCGTACCCCGTATTGTCGGCTGATATTTTTTTGGATGAAGGAAGATTCCATGATCGAAATTTGCACGGAAACATTGGCTTCCATCCGTCGTCGGCTGGCTGCCGGTGAATTGTCGGCGGAGGAGGTGGTCCGGGCCTGCCTGGAGCGCATCGACACCCTGGAACCCACAGTCCACGCTTTTATCACCCGCATGGATGAACAGGCCCTGGCCCAGGCCCGAGGCATGGACGCCGCAGGGCGCGGGCCGGATGTCCCGCGGACTCACCCCCTTTGGGGGGTGCCCGTGGCGATCAAGGACGTGCTCAGCTCCAAGGGGGTCAGAACCACCTGCGGCTCCAGGATGCTGGCGGACTATGTGCCCTGTTTCGACGCCGTGGCCGTGGAAAAATTGAAGGATGCCGGAGCGATTATCCTGGGAAAACTGAACATGGACGAGTTCGCCATGGGCTCTTCCACGGAGAATTCGGCCTTTGGTCCGACCAGGAACCCCTGGAATCTGGACAAGGTGCCCGGTGGTTCCAGCGGGGGGTCGGCCGCGGCCGTGGCCGCGCACATGGCTTTCGGCGCCCTGGGCACGGACACGGGCGGCTCCATCCGCCAGCCGGCTTCGTTTTGCGGCCTGGTGGGACTGAAGCCCACCTATGGCCGGGTATCCCGCTATGGATTGGTGGCCTATGCCTCTTCCCTGGATCAGATCGGTCCCATGTGCCGCACTGTGGAAGACGCGGCCATTTTGCTGAAGGTCATTGCCGGTCATGACGCCAGGGACTCCACCAGCGTGGACGCACCCGTGCCCGACTATCCGGCCATGCTGGCCGAGCGATTCGACCTTTCCGGCCTGACTGTCGGTCTGCCCGGGGAATACTGGGGAGAGGGTGTGGACGCAGAGGTGGTCACGGCCTGCCGCGAGGCGATTACCGCGGCTGAACGGTTGGGCGCCAAGTGCGTACCGGTGTCCCTGCCGCACACGGCCCATGCCGTGGCCGCCTATTATATCGTGGCCATGGCCGAGGCCAGTTCCAATCTAGCTCGCTTTGACGGCATCAGGTACGGCTTTCGGGACGGTCAGGCCCGGGAATTGATCGAAATGTACCGCTCCACGCGCAGCCAGGGTTTCGGTGAGGAGGTCCAGCGGCGGATCATGCTGGGCACCTTTGCGCTGTCGTCAGGCTATTACGACGCTTACTACAAAAAAGCCGCCCAAGTGCGCAGGCTGGTCCAGCAGGACTTTTTAAGAGCCTTTGATCAATGCGATGTAATCGGCGGACCTGTCGCCCCGACCACGGCATTCGGACTGGGGGAGAAAATCGATGATCCCCTGACCATGTACTTGACGGACATCTTCACCAACCCCTTGAATCTGGCCGGCTTGCCCGGCCTGAGTCTGCCCGTGGGTTTGGCCAAAGACAGCGGGCTGCCCGTGGGGCTGCAGATTATCGGCCCGAATTTCAGCGAAGGGTTGATTTTGCAGGTCGCCTACATCATGGAGCGCAACCTTCCGGTTTTGTCTATGCCTGCGGGGGTGGAACAGAACAGGTCATGACCGTGGCCGTGGCGGTCAGCGGAGGCCGCGACAGCTTGCTGGCCCTGGCTTTGTTGCGCCACGCGGGCCAGACTCCCCTGGCGATCCACGCTTTTTTGGCTCAGGCCACTCCGGATCGCATTCTGGCGACCCTGTACGAAAATTGCCGTTTTCTCGGCGTGGAACTCTTGATCACTGATCTGCGCGAACAGTTTGAAAAGCAGGTGATCAAACCCTATATCCGGGCTTATCTGGGTGGTCTGACCCCGAATCCTTGCGTCTGGTGCAATGCCTGGATCAAATTCGGAGTACTATTGGATGTGGCCCGTTCCAGGGGAGCACGGATTTTGGCCACGGGCCATTACGCACGGCTTGAGCAGGGCCGGATCGGGCCAGAATTGTGGCGGGGTGCTGATCAAGACAAGGACCAGAGTTATTTCCTGGCCCTGCTGACCCTGGATCAACTGGGCCACGCGGCTTTTCCTTTGGCAATGCAATGGAAAAAGGACGCCACGCACCGGTTGGAGGAATTCGGTCTGACTCCGGCTCTGCCCGAGGAAAGCCAGGAAGTCTGCTTCATCCCCGGCGATTACCGGGATTTCATCGCTGCCCGGGCCCGGCTCGGCACAAGGCCCGGCCCCATTGTCTTGCCGGACGGCGTTCGGGTGGGAACGCATCAGGGACTGTGGAACTATACCATTGGCCAGCGCCGGGGACTGGACATCGCCTGGAGCGAGCCGCTCTATGTCCTGGCCAAGGAACAGCGGGACAACCGGCTGGTGGTCGCTCCGCGTCACGGCCTGCGCGGCGGCACGTGTTTTTTGGAGCAGGAGAACCTGCTTGTGCCCATGCAATACTGGCCCGACGACCTGTACGTTCAGACCCGCTACCGCCAGCAGCCCATGGCCATCGGCCCGGCTGCAAGGGTCCTGGCGCGCTGGCCGCGCCTGGAACTGCCTGCGTCAATCGAACCGCCCGCGTCCGGACAACTGGCCGTGTTCTATTCCGGCCAGGGCAGGGTGCTGGCCGGAGCCGTGATCGGGGGAGGAGAAGGCGAAAAAGATGGGCAGCTTTGAGGATGAGACGTAAGAGGATTGATTCCACTCCTGCCCTTGACGTCGATAGAATGTTCGCCGCTCCTGGCTTATGTCCTGCAGAAACAAGCCTTATACCCATGTGCGTATACCGCGTATCTTTGACCGCATGAAATTTTATCTCTCCACCCTCGGCTGCAAGGTCAACCAGTATGAAACCCAGGTGATTCGTGAGGCCTGGGAAAAACTGGGGCACTGTGGCGTGACCGAAGCTGGCCGTGCCGAGGTGATTCTGGTGCACGGCTGCGCCGTGACCCAGAGGGCTTTGGCAGATCTGCGCAAGTGCGTGGCCGCCTTGCATCGCGCAACGCCTGACGCGCCGATTCTGATCACCGGGTGCCCGGCCCAGACCCATGGACCGGAGTTGGCCGGCCTGACCGGGGTTGCCCGCGTAATTGGCCTGGCAAACAGGGGGTTGATCCTGGCCGGGCCGGACGTACTGCTGGCGAAACAGGATGAAAAGGCTTGGACATCGCCGCGCCCTGCTGTGCTGGAAGGCTTGGGGGACTTCAACCGGGCCAGGGCCCAGGTCAAGATTCAGGACGGCTGCTCCCACGGCTGCACTTACTGCATTGTGCCCCTGGCCCGAGGCAGGCACCAGAGCCGCGCCCCCCGGTCCGTTGTCGAGGAAATCCGGCGGCTCCTGGCGGCCGGGTTCCGGGAATTGAGTCTTATCGGGATCAATCTGCGGCAGTACGGCCGGGATCTCGATCCCGGCATGGATTTCTGGGACCTGATCCGTTTGCTGGAGCAGACATTCACGCCGGAGTGGGCGGGCCGGGCCAGGTTCCGGATGAGCTCCCTGGATCCGGCCATGCTTGATGCCAAGGCCCTGGACACCCTGGCCGGGTCCCGAATGCTCTGCCCCCACCTGCATTTGTCCCTGCAAAGCGGCAGCCGGGATGTCTTGCAGCGCATGGGCCGCGGACATTGCGATCCCGGGGATGTCGCGCCTTTTTGCCAGGAGTTGGCCCAAACATGGCCGTTGTTTGCCCTCGGTGTTGACCTGTTAACGGGTTTCCCAGGCGAGCGGGACGCCCACTTTCAGGAAACCGTGGAACTCTGCTCAGCCCTGCCGCTGAGCTATGCCCACGTGTTTCCCTATTCGCCTCGGCCGGGAACGCCCGCATCCGGGTGGCCACACCAGGTTCCGGAAGGGCTGCGACGCAAGCGCGCCAAGGTGTTGCGCGCCTTGGCCCAGAGAAAAAAAAATGATTTTTTTCAGAAGGTCATGCACTGCCATGCATTGAACATGGTCGTGGAGGGCCGCGAACCGCTTCAGGGCAAGTGCCAGTTCTATGTTGCCTGTCAGGTTCGTGTGCCGTTGAGAGGGGTCGAACCCAGGAGTCTGCTTTGCGTTCGCCCGGTAAGTATTGTTCCGGGCAAAATCATGTGCGAGCCGGCCGGGGTTTCTTCAGATTGACAGCCTCTCCGGGAGCATCGACGTATTCATCGTGGGCACGCTATCGTTTCCCGCCCATCAGGCCGCCCAGAACACCGCGCAGGATCTGCCTGCCCAGCTGGCTGCCCACGGTGCGCATGGCCGACTTGGTCATGGCCTCCAGGGCGCCCTGACGGCGTTTGGTTCCAAAGATCCAGTCGCGCATGGCCGATCCGGCGCCGTTGGAGTCCTCAGCTGCCGCGGCCTGCTGTTTTTCCAAGACAGCCACTGCCTGGGCGGCCTCCTGGGTCCGTTTTTCCAGAATCTCATAGGCTGATTCCCGGTCAATGAGCGTGTCGTACTTGCCACCCATGGGGCTGCGCATCCGAACGGTGTTTCGTTCCTCCGCGGTGATCACGCCGATGCGGGAGCGCGGCGGGGCCATGAGCGTGCGCTCCACGGGCAGAGGCACACCCTTGTTCTGCAGGGTGGTGACCAGGGCTTCGCCCACGGCCAGGGTGGTGATGGCTTCCATCACATTGACTTTGGGGTTGGGCGGGAAGGTCTGGGCCGCAGTGCGTACAGCCTTTTGATCCCTGGGGGTATAGGCGCGCAAGGCGTGCTGGACGCGGTTGCCCAGCTGGCCCAGGATTTCCTGGGGCACGTCGTCAGGGAACTGGGTGCAGAAATAGACGCCCACGCCCTTGGAGCGGATCAGGCGCACCACCTGTTCCACGCGCTGGCGCAGGGCCGACGGGGCGTCGGCAAAGAGCAGGTGGGCCTCGTCAAAGAAAAAGATCAGTTTCGGCAGGTCGCGGTCGCCCACCTCGGGCAGGGTTTCAAAAAGTTCGGACAGCAACCAGAGCAGAAAGCTGGAATAGAGCCTGGGTCGCAGGTACAGTTTGTCCGCGGCCAGAATATTGATGATGCCTCGGCCGGACATGTCCTGGCGCTGGAAATCCGCCAAATCCAGGGCCGGCTCCCCCAAAAAGTAGTTCCCCCCGTCGCCTTCCAGCCGGAGCAGGGCGCGCTGGATCGCGGCCACGGATGAGGCGTGGACCAGGCCGAAGCGCGCGGAAACGGCCTTGACGTTTTCCGAGACAAAAGCGAGCAGGGAGCGCAGGTCCTTCAAGTCCAGCAGCAACAGGCCTTCCTCGTCGGCCAGCCGAAAGACGATTTCCAACACCCCGCATTGGGTGTCGTTCAGTTCCAACAGCCGCCCCAACAGGGTCGGCCCCATCTGGGAAATGGTGGTCCGCAGGGGGTGGCCCTGTTCACCGTAGATGTCCCAGAAGACTACGGGATTGGATTCGTTGGCATAATCCGTGATGCCGATGGTCTCCACGCGGGAGCTGATCCGGTCGTTCATGGCGCCGGGCATGGCCATGCCGGCCAGATCTCCCTTGATGTCCGCCACGAAAACGGGCACGCCCAGCCGGGAAAAGCCCTCGGCCATGACCATCAGGGACACGCTTTTGCCCGTACCCGTGGCCCCGGCGATCATGCCGTGCCGGTTGGCGTACCTGCCGTGCAGGAATACCTGTCCTTCGCCTTTGCCGATGAGAATATCGTTCATGGTTCGCCTCTTGGTTTTTTATGGCTGACGTTGTCCGGGGGTGATGAGCATATCTTATGAAGAATACTCGAAATTCGAGATACAGCACATCGTGTTTTTGGGCAAGCGCAGATGAAGAGATTGCCCGCTGGAACATTGGACAATTCCCATGCATACGGGCAAAATATATTTTCGTGAACCGGCGGAATCATCATCCGCTACATCTCCTTACAAGGTCATTTTCTCGTGCCTACTTTTCAATATGTCGTCCTGGACAAACAAGGGGTCAAGCGCAAGGGCTTGTGCGAAGCGGAAAATCGAACCATGGCCTTCAGCAGGCTTCAGGAGCAGGGCCTGCTGCCCATGCAGCTCAAAAACGCCGGCCAAGGAGGAGGCGCCAGGACGCGTCTGCTGGACCGGCCGAGGAATTGGTTCAGCCGGATCCGCCTGGATGAGTCTTTTTATTCCCTGGGATTGATGCTTCAAGGAGGCGGCTCCCTGGCCCAGAGCCTGGACTTGCTGGGTCGGACCTCCAGCGGTCAGAACGCACGCATCTGGCTGCAAATCCGCGATGCCGTGGAAGGCGGGAAACCCTTTTCCCAGGCGCTGGCCGATCATTCTCAGGTGGTGCCGCCCGTGTACGCGGCCATGGTTCAGGTGGCGGAACAGGCTGGCCGGTTGGGCGAAGTGCTGGAGCGCATCGCCCGCTACGAGGAGGGCCGCAGGGAGTTTCGGGAGCGCCTGACAACCTCCCTGGGCTATCCGTTGACCGTGCTGATCATCGGCCTGGGTGCGGTCTATTTTTTATTGTCCCGGGTCTTGCCCAGGGTGGCCGGCATTGTGGATGCATCTGCCGGGAGCCTGGCCTGGGACACCCGGTTGTTGCTGAGGCTGGGTGCCTGGATGGAGTCCTGGGGGCTGCCGCTGGTCATCATGCTGGCCTGCATGGGGGTCGCGGCAGTCGCGTTCTACCGCCGCAAGCCCGGACTGCGCAGACGGGTGGATCGCTTGTTGTGGCGGATCCCCGTGATCCAAAAGGGCATTTTGGCCCGCTTTTGCGGACTGCTGGCCTTCCAGCTCCAGGCGGGTATTCCGCTGGTCCAGGCTTTGCTCGGATCGGCTCAGGGTGTGCGGTCGCTGTATTTCCGCGAGAAAATTGCCGAAGCATCCCGGGAGGTCTCCACGGGCCAGCCATTGGATGGAGTGCTCTGGAAACAGGGCGTTTTCCCGGACGTCCTGCTGACCACCATCAGCGCGGGCCGGGCCGCGGGCCGTCTGGGAGCGTTTCTGGAACGTTTGGGCCACCTGCTGGAACGGGAAACCGACGCCACCCTGAAGCGTTTCGCCGCCCTGGTGGAACCGGCCTTGATCCTGGCCCTGGGGCTGTTGGTGGGTTTTTTGGTGTTGGCCGTAATGGGGCCGATATTCGATCTGACTTCCAAGGTCCGCTAGCAGGCCAGCGGCTTTCGATTTTTTTACCAAAAGGCGATTTATGGGGACACAGTTCGCAGTGGATCTGTGTCGCTATGGGGATCAAAATCCGGGTCGAATAAAACGAAGAAACGAAAGCGATACCAATAGCGATGCCGACCCCGAGCAACAGAAAGTGCCATGACAGAAAGGCCATGATGAATGCAAATTGGAATCAGCGGAGGATCAGGTACAGCGAAGCCATGAACAGGGGTTGGTGGATCAGGTAGATGACCAAGCTGTGCCGCCCCAGCCAGGCCAGCCATGCCGTGGACGGGAGGGGGGGATGGCCGGAAAGCGGACCGGGAGCGTCAAAAAGGATCCGGCCGAGGTACAGTCCGCAAAGCAGGACGCCGAACCACGGCAACACAGGCACGTAGTCCTCGGTTAAGGGCTTGTGGGTCATCATTCCCAGCCAGTGCAGCCAGGGGTGATTGAAAACCCGATGCTGGACCAGGAGTCCGGCGAGCAGGAACAGGCTCGCAAAAACCAAGTTCAGGGTCTTGAAACGCAGGAATAGAAGACCAAGAATCCTGCCGACAAAGATGAAATGCAGCACCCCGAAGGTGATCCAGGTCAGGGGAAAAACCAGATAGCTGCCCAGGGACACCCCGCCGGCGGCCAGGCCCAGAATGACCTGGCGGCGGATGAACGACCCAGGGCGCAGTTTGTTTTTGGTGGACAGATACAGACTGGCGCCCACGGCCAGGATGAAGCAGGTCACGATCAGCGAACGAAAAGCGAGCCAGAAGGGATCGGTTTGGAAGGAAAATCCGGCCACGCCGAAATAATTGAGATCAAAGCAAAAATGATACACAAGCATGAGCATGACGGCTGTTCCTCGGAACGTGTCCAGGAACCCTTGGCGGGGGGGCGAAATGACATGAGCAGTACTCATGTCGCGCTCTTCACTTTTCGGGGGATACTGGCCTGCATGCGCGGGCCAGTACACGGTTCCCGGCGTGTTGGCAAAGCGTGCGCTATAGCGTCCCGGCGTTTTGCCGGCACGGCCGTTGTCCTGCTGGGGCTGTTCGGCGCCTGCGCGCCGGTGCATCAGCCTGCCCAGCCAAGGCCCGAGCCGGTTCACGCCTTGACTTTGGAGAAACCCTTCGGACCGAGCATGACCCTGGAGGATTTCTTGAACCAGGCTTTGATTCGCCAATACCCGGAGCAGATTTCGACCTTTTCCCCGCCGGAAAGACTTGGGGAATATTTTGTGGAACTGGTTCTGGAGCCGGTTTTGGTGCATCTGGCCACCGGGGTCCGGACCTATGTGGCCGCCGCATCAGGCCTGGCTGCGGGCCTGGAGAACGGGAACATCCTGATCTGGAGTCGTTGGCCATGTCCGGCCTTGACTTTGCCCGAATCAGCATCCGTGGATTTGCTCGCCTGGGACGGCTCTGCCGCGTTCCTCGGGGCATCGGACTCCCGCCGCAGACTTTTGCATGTCTACGATCTGCGCATCTGCGCTCATGTCGGCATCGTGTCCAGCGAGGAACCGATTGTTGTCGCGGCGTTTTCCCCCTCCGGGACCTGGGCCGCTCTGGTGGATCAGAGGCGCCGGTTGCAAGCGGGTCCCGTGGACGACGGTCCATTGCGCCAGGCCGGGGTGTTGCGCTTTCAGCCCTTGGGGCTGGCCTTCAGCCCCGGGGAGGGGCTGCTTTTTTCAGCGGATCAGGCCGGCTGGCTGCTGCACTGGACCGTGCCGGATCTGCGGGTGTCGGAGCAGGTGCTCATCCCTCGAGGACCTTTTCAACGGGCGGTTTTCAACGGCCCACGCCTGTTGCTGGAGCCGGTGCGTCAAAAGCCTGTGTCAGGGGATCAGGAAAAGGTTTCCCTTCCGGTTGTCTGGGACATCCCGGCATCTGCGGTCGTTTCCCCGGAGCACCGGCAGGATCACGGTTTTTCCCTGGATGCCGGGCTGCTGGCCTATCAAACCGAGGACAGACGCTGGCTGCGCAAGATGCATCTGGGACGTCCCGGCCTGCGGGTGTGGGCCTCGCCGTCCGCAGGCAGCCTGCGGTTGAAGGATTTGGATGGCAGTTACCGATGCTATTCCGCCTCGGATGGATTCCCCGCTGACGAGGAGCAGTGCCGGCAAAAGGACTGGCAGGAGCTTGAGGTGGACACGGCGGGGCGGTTTCATTGGGCTGCGGTGGAATATGCCCTGGCCGATCCGGTCATGGTCCGCGACGGCCGGGTTCTGTATGGTCGTTCTCTGTCAAGGGACCGTTTTTTCTTTTGGTGGGACGAGCCGGCAGGGGGGCGAAAGGCGGAACCGGACTTGGCTTTGCCTCCGGAAGGAAAGCTTCCGATCCGGGAGAGCCTGCGTGTGGAAATCGAGCCCTCTTGGGTTCCCATGCCCCATCAACCGACCGAATTCCAAGGAGAAGCAGAATGAATCATCAGCGCGGCTTCAGCCTGATCGAGCTTATGATCGTCGTGGTCATCCTGGGGCTTTTGGCCACGCTGTTAGTGCCCAGGATCATGGATCGTCCGGAGGAGGCCAGGGTGGCCAAGGCCATGATGGACATCCGCACTCTGGAATCGGCCCTTCGATTGTATCGGCTGGACAACGGCACGTACCCGACCACCGAGCAGGGACTGGCCGCGCTGGTGCGCAGGCCGGAGAGCGGCCCCGCGCCCCGCAACTATCGCAGCGGCGGATACCTGGAAGGTGACGCCCTGCCCAGGGATCCCTGGGGCAACGAGTATCTGTATCGGTCCCCCGGCGAGCAGGAGCGTGAATACGAAATCATCAGCCTGGGCGCGGACGGCAAGGAGGGCGGGGACGGCTTTGCCGCGGATTTGCGAAGCTGGGAACTCCAATAGGTTTTATCACAAACAAAAAATCAGAAAAACGCTTGTCAAATTGCATCGCGCGATCTTCAGCTGTTGGTCGGAAAAAAGGCGAGCACATCCCTTGTGCGCGGCAATCCGGCTTGACCTTGATGGAGCTGTTGACGGTTCTGCTCATCGTGGCCCTGGGCTGGTTCACCCTGCTGCCCAGGTTGGATCCCACGGACCGGTCTTTGACTCGGGACAAACCCTTGGCCGAGGTCAACGACTTGTTGGCCCGGGCCGGAGCCGCGGCACTTTCTTGTGGACGATTTCAGGAGTTGCGCGTGGAAAGACAGCCCGGCCGCCTGGTTTGGGGGGAAGAAGCAGTCCGGCTGCCTTCGGGAATTGCCGAGTGCCGGGTGAACAACACACCCTGCCCGGCGGGAGGAGCGGTTTTCCGGGTCTATGCCCATGGATGCATGGACAGGCTGGTGCTGGCTTTGTTTTCCGGGGAACGCTGGACCACGGCGGATCTTTCCTCACGACTGGTTTTGGCGAATTACCAGGGAAGCTATTGATGCATTCTTCTCGTGGCTTCACTCTGATGGAAGTTTTGGTGGCCCTCGTGGTTGCGTCCGTGTTGTCTTCGGGACTCCTGGCCTTGCAGCGGCATGGTTTGAACCAGGCCAGGGACGGCGACGTGTTCTGGGAGCATGTCAACCTGGCCCAGGAAGCGTTGCTGGGTCAGAATTTGGCTCGGATGGGCGACGATACAGGATGGCGCCGGCCAGAACAGCATTCGAACAGACAATGGAGGGTCAGTCCGGCCCCGGTTCAAGAGGACAGACCGGGCCCGTGGGTCGTGCTTGTCACCCGCACCCCTGAACGAACCCTGGAATGGTTCTGGCCCGGAGTCCGTCCATGAACCCGAAGCGAGCTTTCGGTCCAGGCGGTTTCACCCTGATCGAGATCCTGGTGGCTTTGATGGTGGCCGGCCTGCTCACGGCCATGGTCGCGTCCCTGCTGGGACGAAGCATTGTGGCCGGTTCGGCCCTGGAGGAGACGACCCAAGCCCGACAGGCCAGGCTTGTGCTGCGCCGGATGCTGGATATGGATGTGCGGAACATGCCGCCCGGCGCCGCATTCGAAATCACCGAGAACGGCTTTGCCTTCGCGACCAGCCACAACCACCTGATTCCCGGCCCTTTGCCCGTCACGGCAACATGGATATTTACCGGAAACACGGTCGTTCGCAGCGAGGAACAGCCTGATTTGGACCATGCCCAGACCCTGGTCGTGGCCCGGTCCCTGGAGCGCTGGGAAACGGCCTTTTTCGATCTGACCGAAGGGCAGTGGCTGGATGCGCGGTCCTGGCTGCGTTCACCCGACAGGCCGGCGCCCGCGGGGCTGCGTCTGCGGCTGGTGTTGGACGGAATCGGTTTGGTGGAGATTATTGAGCGACTGCCCTTGGGCGTCGAGCATGGGATTTCCTGAAATGCTTTCCATTGGAAATCGTCAACGCGTTTCCGGCGCGATCCTGGTGCTGGTGCTGGTCACGCTGCTGTTGATGAGCACAGTGGTGCTGCATGTCACCCGGCAGGCCGTGAGCATGGCCGAGGAACACATTTTCCTGGCCCAGTCCGTCCAGGCCGGCCTGCAGGCTGAAGCGGCCAGGGATTTGGCCGTTGAACTGCTTGTCGCGGCTGGACAAGGCGCAAAACAGGACGGCACGCCGTTGGCCAGCAATGTCTGGGAACAGGGAGAAGTGCGGATCACCGTGCTTCCGGTCAATGCCAAGCTGAACCTGAACGCTTTGCGCCGGACTTCGGATACGTTGTCCCAGCTGTCCCGTCTGGAACAGGCCATCGCCCTTGTTTTGAGCGAAGCGTCCGCAGCGGGATCCGTGGAGGACATCCTGGACTGGATGAGTCCGGAAGAGGAAGGAAGGAGCGTGTTTACCCGACGCAGGATCATGGCCCGCTATGAGCATGCCGCGTACAAACCCAGGAACGGCCCGCTGGAGCGGCCCGAGGAACTGCTCCTGGTGCACGGCTTCGAACGCCTGGACCCGGCCTGGGTGCGCGAGTTCTTCACCGTCTGGGGGCAGGACGACCGGGTAAACCTCAATGTCGCGCCGCGAATTATCCTGTTGGCGCTGTTTCCGGAGCTGGAGCCCTATTGGCCGGCCATTGACCGGCACCGCACCGAACAGGGCTTTTCCAGGCCGGACGAATTGCTGACCAGGATCAGGCTGCCCATGGACGTGTACCAGCGCGTGCTGCCCAGGATCAGTCTAAACGCCGACCTCTTCGAGGCCTTGGTGGAGATTCGCCAGCCCGCTTGGTATGAACTGCACCGGATTATCCTGGAGCGCGAGCCGTTCAGCGAGGATGCGCCGGTGCGCATTTTGGCCGCGGACGTGCTGGAAGCACGGATTTTGGCCAAGTGATCATTCTTAAATCGTCCCCAGAGTTCCTTTCGCCCCGGCCATGCCGCGGCTGTAAAAACAGGACTTGCCCGCGTCAGGCATCAGGATGCGGTGCTGTTCCAGACGCTGGGCGTCGGTCCTGGCCACTTCCAGTTTTTTGTCCGTGGCGTCCACTTCGGCGTAATACATGGCCGTGGCCATGGTTCCGGGCGTGGGCACGAAGCACTGCACCTGTCTGGGACGCCAGCCCCTGCTTTCCAGCCATGCAGCCAACTTCCGCATGTCCTTTACCGTGCATCCGGGAAAGGCGCTCATCAGATAGGGGACGACGTACTGCTTCTTTCCCGCTTTGGCGGATTCGTTTTCGAAAAAATCCAGAAAATTCTCGAACGCCTTGAAGTCGGGCTTGCGCATCAACCTAAGCACGGTGTTTGCACAGTGTTCCGGGGCCAGCTTGAGCTGACCGCCCACGAAGTGGCGGATCAACTCGCTGGCGGATTTTTGATCCTTGAGCAGCAAGTCGAAGCGTACCCCGCTGGCCACGCGCACATGGCGGACCTTGGGCAGTTTCCGGATTTCCTTCAACAGGCCGATCATGGCCTGCTGATCCACGTCAAAGAAGGGGCAGACCGAGGGGTGCAGGCAGCTGTCCCTTGTACAGTCCTGGTCAGGTTTGGAGCAAACCGCCTTCCACATATTCGCGCTGGGACCACCCACGTCGCTGATGCTCCCCTTCCAATCCCGCAGGCCCGTGAGCTGCTTTGCCTCGGCCAGGATGGAGGCCCTGCCGCGCGAACTGACATGGCGGCCCTGGTGCAGGGCCAGAAAACAAAAGGAGCAGCCCCCGCCGCAGCCGCGATGGGTGGTAATGCTGAACGCGATCATTTCCATGGCCGGGATCGGCTTGTCGTATGCGGGGTGCGGCTTTCGGGCAAAGGGCAGGCCGTACAAGGCGTCCATTTCAAATGAAGTCAGCGGAGCGGCCGGAGGCGTGAGCACGACAAGTCGTTTAGCGCACTGCTGTACGGCCCATTCGACGCCCCGGTGGACCTGCTGTTCCAGAAGCCGCGCAGTTTGTACGAGCTTGACCGGCGATTCCAGGATCTGCTCATGGGAGGGAAGGGCAATCCGAGGGGTGTTTTTGGGCAGCTCAAGTTTCCGACAGGCGAACACGGTTCCCGAAAGACGGCTAGCCAACTGGGCCGGACCGTCCTTGGTCAGGGCATCCGGGTCCTTGTCCAGGATGCGGGCTAGGGCCAGGACGGCCCGCTCGGCCATGCCGTAGAGGATCAGGTCGGCTTTGGCGTCCAGGAGGATGGAGCGACGCAGTGCGTTTGTCCAGAAATCATAGTGGGAGACGCGGCGCAGGGATGCTTCGATGCCGCCCAGGACCACGGGCAGTCCGGGAAAGGCCCGTCGGATCAGATTGGTGTAGACGATGCAGGCCCGGTTCGGCCGGGATCCGGCAATGCCTCCAGGAGTGTAGGCGTCGTCGCGGCGCTTGCGGCGAAAGGCCGTGTAGTGAGCCAGCATGGAGTCCAAGGCCCCGGCACTGATCCCGGCAAACAGCCTGGGCCGGCCCAGGCGCATGACGTCATCCAGACCATTCCAACGCGGCTGGGCCACGATGCCGACGCGAAAGCCGTGGGCTGTCAGCCAGCGGCCCAGCAGGGCCGCGCCAAAAGCGGGATGGTCCATATAGGCGTCTCCGCTGATCAGCAGAATATCCACTTCCTTCCAGCCCAGCTCGTTCATGTCCGTGCGGGTCATAGGCAAAAACAATGGCTGGTGAAGATTGCGCGCGTGCATCATGAATGCTTCCAGACATCGCGGTTATCCGCGGGCATGGCTTTTTCGTTCCTTCTGTTGAGATGAAATCGGAGTGATCCCTCATATCCCGACTGGTAATCATCAAGCAATGATTTTTCGCGCCTTTGGGCCAGAATGTCTTCGTCGAATTCATATCGCCCGGGATACGTTTTTCAAACCTGAATCAGGCGACTTTTTCTTTTTTCCTGTTTGGCGTATCATAAAAACATGTGGTTACATGGTGCGACAACAAGGAGCTCGTCATGAGTGAAATTCGAATGACCGCGGAAGTCCGGACCGATTTTGACTGCGAGGCTGTTGGTCTTCCTTCGGAACGCTGGGGAGAAGCGGTGTTCAAAATCAAGGATGAGGAGATCGTTCTGGAAATCAGCGTGGAAAAGGACGTTATTGTTTCCATCATGCTTGGAGAAGAAGCGGCCTGGCGGGGAACGCTGACCGGGTTGAAACAGCTGTTGCAGGCAGAAAAGAAGGCATGAGTCCTCGGACATGCTGACCAGCGGTTGTTTGATGCATGCCAGCGGCCATCGCGGGGTCGAGGATATGTTTTTTCGACGAGTGACCATGGTCAGCCCCGTTGCAGGCAACGGAAGCATAAGCGCGTTGTTTTCACCGTTGCGAATACGTCTTGCCGGCCTTGCCATGGATCGCCGCGAGGACGTTTTTGAACCATTCTGTCAAGTTGACGACTTTTTCCCGCGCGGATATCAAGACGCGGTCTTATACATGACGTCGAAAATCCGTCCTGTGTTTTCGGCGTTTCGGCCAACGGAAAAGCGCGGTTTACGTTGCGTATAGGACGACCAGTGTTCCATGATCCATGGAGCTGACGAACAGCATCTATTGGGACGGCGCGCCAGGACGAAAGAACTTCGATTGCTGGTGGTCCCGCCCTGCTGCATGACCAAGAAAGGACGGCGTTTTGCCTTCCGAAGAAAAGCGGAGGGAGCCGCGTTGTGAGGATGAAACCACGGGCAGGCTCAATGAGTCGCAGGACCCGCTATACGTGATCAACTGAAGAGCCAAGTTGGAGTCTGCGATGGAGGATGCATTTTACGAAGGGGTTTTGGAAATCCTCAACGACGGGGTTTATTTCGTCGATAACAACAGGAAGATTTTTTTCTGGAACAAGGGGGCGGAACGCATCAGCGGCTTCGCTCGAGAGGAAGTGGTGGGGAAAAGCTGCGCGGACAACATCCTCAGGCATGTGGATGATTTCGGCAATGAACTGTGCATCAAGGGGTGTCCGCTGGGCGCTACCATGAAGGACGGCAATGCCCGGGAGATGGAGGTGTTTTTGCACCACAAGCAGGGACACAGGGTGCCGATCCAGGTGCGCAGCGCCCCGATCCGGGACAAACAAGGCAAGATCACCGGGGCGGTGGAGATTTTTTCCAGCATCACAAGGACCTCGCAGGCCCTGGAAATGATCAAGAAACTTCAGAAAGAGCTCTACAGGGATTATTTGACCGGGCTTGGCAACAGAAAGTTCGCGGACATGAATTTGAGCAATATGCTGCACGGATTGCGCGAACACGGCGTCAGGTTCGGGGTGCTTTTCGTGGACGCGGATCATTTCAAGAGCGTCAACGATATCTATGGACACAAGGTCGGCGATGACGTGCTGAAAATGATCGCCTTGTCCATAGCCGGAGGTTTGCGCGCCATGGATGTGCCGTGCAGGTGGGGAGGCGAGGAGTTCGTGGTTTTTGTCCCCAATGCCACTGTGGGCATGCTGCATCGGGTCGGGGAGCGGCTGCGCATGCTTATTGAAAACAGCTGGATCGTGCACAATGGCATTCGCATTTCCATAACGGCGTCTTTTGGCGGGGCGCTCTCCAGGGATGGCGACACTGCCGAAACCATCGTAGACCGCGCCGATAAGCAGCTCTATCGAAGCAAGGAAGCCGGGAGGAACTGCGTGAATGTCGATGCCAATGCGGGATGAAGGCGCGAGACCGACTTTCCCCGGATCTCCTTATTTACAGGCACGCAGGCCGTGTACACGTGCTTTTGACAGCGGGGGAATGGTTTTGACATGTTTGGTCATTGCCCATAAAGATGTCATGCATCGCCCCCGGCGTGACGTTTGATAGGTTTTGTTCCACGGGAATTCGACATCATCCTTTGCTGAAAATACCCTCTGCCGCATCGCGCACCTGGTATCACGTGGTGCGTTTCGACAAAGATCTTCCGGTTTGGGAGATCTTTGACGGCGAACGCCTGCAACCGGCGCAGGAACCCCGTCCCAGCCGCTCTCTTCCGGTTCTGGTTCTTCTGCCGGATCATTTCTTTTTCTTTTTTCTGCCGGACAGCTCCCGCCATCAAGGCGGCCAGCGGCAGAAGGTGGCCGCGGCCAAACTGCAGATGGAGCACATGTTCCCCGCGATGCCCGTCGGCCAGGACGGCTCTGGCGTGCTTGTTGCCGGCAAGGATCAATACCTTGGATATTACCGGCATCCGAAACTGACGGACTTTATCGAGCGTCACAGGGCGATTTTGCGCCGGGCCAATGCCGTGACCACGCCATTTTTTATGGCCTGGAACGTAGCCACGATTGCCGGGGTGCGGGACTGGTCCTGGGTAAGTCCTGACAAGACGACCAGGGTGCTGGCATCCTCGCACGGTCTGGACTATTTTCAGGGCAATGAGCAGGAATGGGAAAAGCGACTGGAGCGGCACGCGACCGTAGCGGTCAAGCATTGGTCCCTAACCGAGCTGTTGGCCGCGGCGTTGCAGGTGGACTGGCCGAAACTGCGTTTGCCCATGCCGGCTCGCGACGGTCAGGGCGTCGATGTGAGGCGGTTGTTCCGGGCGGGAGTGGTTTTGATGATCCTCGCGGTTCTGTTCTGCCTGGGCCAAGGGTTGCGCCTGGCGGACCAGAAACGCCAATCCGTGCACTGGGAACAAGCCACCGAAGATCTTTACAGGCAGCTCCTGGTGCCGCCTTTGGGGTCGGATCCGTATGGTCGGCTGCTGTTTCGTTTGAACCAGCTGCAGGCCCCGGTTACGGAGGGCATGGATGCCTTGGAACTGCTCGGCCTGCTGAGTTCGGCCGCCCCGGACGGCTTCCAGGTGGAAAGTCTTTCCATGGGGTCGAATGCCGGCACGGTCAGGGCCAAACTGGGCGACTATGAGCAGTTGGAAACGCTTTTAAGAGCCCTGGAAGGGCAGCAGCGCTTCGACTTTAGTTTGGACCAGGCCACCAGCGCGGAGAATGAAATCCTGTTGACGCTTCGGGTCACCTACTGACAGACATTATTGGACAGGTTTTCGGCATGAGCATCGTTTTCGACCTTTCTTTTATCCTGCAATCCAAAGTTCTTTCCTTCTGGCGGGACTGGTCCCCGGGAATGCAGCGGCGCTTTGCCCTGATGTTCGTCATCCTCGTCGGACTGACCGGTTTGCTGGCCTGGACGGGTCTGCACGAGGCAACCCGGCGTGCCGGGGAAGAGGCGAGCCGAGCTTTGGAGCGCCACCTGCGCGTGGCGGGTATGGCCCAGGAGATTCGGATGCTGGAAAGGGGCACAGGGGAAGCCCTGGCCGAAATGCCGATCCTGGTCGCGGCGCGTCAGGTCAGCCGCGAGATCGGCCTCGAGGAAAAACTGACTTCGGTCCGCCCGGCCCTGCAAAGCGCGGGACGGGAAGGGGTGCAACTGTACTACGAAAGGTTGGACCTGGGAGAGCTGGTCGGTTTGCTGGAGGTCATGTACCGGGACGCCGGGTTGCAGACGTCCTCCCTGACCCTGAACCGGCGCTTGGACAACCCAGGCCGCGCCGATTTGCAACTGGTGCTTTTTCGATGAATCCATCCCAGAATCCACTTCATCCGGATCAAGACCCCCAATCCGGCAAGCGCGGCCTGCTTCGCCGTTTGGGCTTGATCGGTACGCTCTTTGCCGCGGGGCTTTTGATCGGCCTGGCGTTTTTCCTGCCCCGGGAGATCATCTGGGGTCGGGTTTTGAGGGCCACCCTCGGACATCTCCCCAACAGCTCGTGGACCTGGCAGTCCGTGGGGGATCGTGGCCTGTCCCGCATTACGTATACAGGCTTTGACCTGTTCCTGGATAAAACCCGCTTATTTTTTCCGGAATTGACCATCCAACTTGCCCCGGCTCGGCCAGTGACCATGCAGGCCGTCACTGGGCCGACCTTGCTGGCTGATTTGGGTTGGGACAAGACCCTGCGGTTTTCCGGAGGCGTGGACATGGCTCGGTTGTTGCCGGAACAGCGCGTTCAAGGTCTCGTGCAGGGAGAAGGCTGGGTGGACTGGGCAGACCTGACCAGCCCGCCTTTGGGAGGAGAGATTGCGCTGCACGTTCCCGGACTGCTGATCATTCCCCCAGGGATCATGGCCACAAACCTGCGTGTTCAAGCGTTTTTAAAGGGCAACCAACTCACTTTGGCCTCGATTCAGGCCGACGGCCTCGTTGCCCTGGAGGCGGAGGGGGTGGTGATGTTGGACTGGGATAAGTTGGAAAACTCCACCTACTCCATCAAGGGAACCATGAGCGGACTAAGCATCACAAAACCTTTTTCCGCCTCCGGCCGTCTCGGCGGGGTCTGGGGTCAAAAGCGATCCTAGAGACTGGCGACCCGCAAGATTTCCTCCATGGTCGTCTTGCCCTGGGTCACCAGAGTCGCTCCATGTTCGAACATGGAGCGGAATCCTTCCGTGCGCAAGTGTCCTCGGAGTTGCTCCACGGATGCCTTGCGCACGATCATGCTGCGCAGCGTCTCATTCACCGGCATCAGTTCGAAAATCCCCTGGCGCCCCTTGAATCCTGTTTGTCTGCATTGTTCACAGCCATGGCCCCGATATTGGGTGCGGGGCAGAGGGATGACGTTCGCGTCAGCCTGCATCGTCGGTTTGGCGGGGATTTCCTCGGGTTTGGAGCAGGTCGGACAGTTCAAGCGAACCAGCCGCTGCCCGATGACCAAGTGCAGGGAAGAGGCCAGCAGGAATGGTTCAACGCCCATTTCCAGGAGCCTGGTCACGGCTGTGGGCGCGTCATTGGTGTGCAGCGTGGCCAGCACCAAATGACCGGTCAGGGATGCCTGCACGGCTGTGCCTGCGGTTTCCTGGTCGCGGATTTCGCCTACCAGGATGATGTCCGGATCCTGGCGTAAAAAACCGCGGATGGCCGTGGCAAAGGTCACGCCCGCAGCCCGGTTCACCTGGACCTGATTGACCCCGGGAAGATGGTATTCCACGGGGTCTTCCACGGTCATGATATTGCGGGATTCCTTGATCAGTTCGCGCAGGGCCGCGTAGAGGGTCGTGGTTTTGCCGCTGCCTGTGGGGCCGGTGACCAGAATGATGCCGTGGGGAGCGGCGATCATCCTGGTGATGGTGGCCACGGCAGCATCCTCCAGGCCGAGATCGCCCAAGGGCAGAATGTTCTTGGAGCGGTCCAGGATGCGCAGCACCGCCTTCTCGCCGCTGAGCGTGGGCATGGTGGAAACCCGCACGTCCACGTCCTTGCGTCCGACCCGGACCTGAAAACGTCCGTCCTGCGGCGTCCGGCTTTCAGCCACGTCCATGCGGCCCATGACTTTGATCCTGGCCAGGACAGTGGGCTGGACGGCCGCTTCCAGCCTGCGCACCGTGTGCAGCTCCCCGTCCAGGCGAAAACGGATCCGGAAGTCACTCTCGCAGCCCTCGAAATGGATGTCGCTGGCCCCCTGACTGATGGCCTGGTGCAGGGTGCGATTGACCAGGCGGACAATGGGCGCATCTTCGTGGGACCAGCCCAGCAGTTCCTGTCCTGAGTCGTCCAGTTCCTCTCCGCTGGCTTCGTCCTCGCTGGAATCAACTTCCTCCCAAAGGGACAGGGCCTGTTCCAGGAGCGGAAAGAACTGGTCCTCCCGAACCAGTTCCGTACGCACGGCCGTTCCCAGGGACCAAGCCAGATGGTCGGCCAGGGGCGCGGCCCGGGGAGTCAAGAGCCAGACCGTGAGTTCATTGTCGGACCGGGCCACGGGCAGAAAATCGTTGCGCCGGGGAAAGGCCAGATAGGCCTGGACCACCTCTGGAGGGAGCTTGTTGAGCTGATACATGATCACGCCGATCAGTGCCCGGGGGCCGGGCCTGGTGTCGAGTTGAAGTCCTCCGGGAAATCCAAAGCGTCATCCATTCCGCCGGACCAGAATTCGCGCTGAAGGTATTCGCGGCTGAGCTGCTTGGCCTCGCGCAGTCCGTCCATGCGTTGTCTGGTCAGGTGTTCGGCCTGCTCCATGGTGTTGATGATTCTTGCGGTGAGAAACACCATCAGCGTTGTCTTGGGCGCGGAAACCGTCTCTCGGCGAAACAACCAGCCGAACAGAGGAACGCGGGACACGCCGGGCACGGCCCGGCGGGATTGGGTGAGGGAGTCTTCCATCAGACCGCTGATGACCATGGTGAAGCCGTCCGGGACCTGGACGCTGGTTCGGGTTTGACGGCTCATGGTCGTGGGCCTGGTGCGTTTTTCATCCACTTCAAGCAAATTTTTGACTTCCTGCTCCACCTGCAACCGGATCATGCCCGTCTCTGCGTTGATGCTCGGCGTGACTTTCAATCGGATGCCCACGTCCCGGTATTCGAAAGTCTGAATGGGGTTGTTGTTGGCGTCTTCTTTTTCGCTGATCATGTAAGGCAAATTTCTTCCGACAAAAATTTCCGCCTCGGCATTGTCCAGGGTCATGATCTGGGGCGTGGACAAGATGTTGAAATCCGTGGCCGTTTTCATGAAGTTGATCAAAGCGCCCAGGGTGGAGAACTGTTTGCCGGCGTAGGTTATGGCATTGCCCAGGGCGCCCAGGGTGAAACCGCCGGGCACGATGGGTGCGCCGGGATCACCCATCAACGGTCCCAACCTGCTGTCCGCACCCAAAAAACCGCCGGAGATCAGCCCGTCGGCCCCTCCACCGCCCACCAGCCATTCCACGCCAAAATCCCGGCTTTTTTCCAGGCTGGTTTCCACGATCAGGGCTTCCACGAAAACCTGGTCCAGGGGGCGGTCCAGATGCGCGATGACCGACTCCACCTGCTTCTGCACCTGGGGATCGGCCAGCACCATGACGGAGTTGGTTTCCGTATCCGCGGCGACCACCGTGCCGCTTGCGGGCCGGGTCGCGTCTTCCGCGGTGTTCGGGCCTGACTGGAACAGGCTGCGCAGGACATCCGAGGCCGAGGAGGCTTTTGCGTTTTTCAGGGAATACATGCTCATCCCGGCAGTGACGTCCGCGACTTGATCCAGGCTTTTCAGCAGGCTGCGCACCGTGTCCAACTGCTCTGGACTGCCCGCGGCCAGCAAGGCATTGGACCACTCCACGGGCAGGATCACCGGCAATTCAGCCAGCCTCCCGCTATCAAACAACTGCGCATAGAGTTGGGAGACCTTGTTCGCGGTGGGGGATGCCTGGGCCTGATGCAGGGGCAACAGGGCCACGTCCCATCCCGGTCCCAGGGCCAGGACCGCCTGGAGAACTTCTTGCATTTTGCGTACTCTGGCCCGGGTGTCGCGCAAGAGCACGGCCTTGGCCTGGGGGATTTCCAGGATCGTGCCGAACCTGGAGGCAAAAGGCTGCAGCAACTCGCCGACTTGCTTGCCGAGGGCCCGCTGATCCAGCTGCAAGACCGCGGTCAATAGCTCTTCATCTTCGCCCGGGTCCAGGGGATGGCGCACAGGGTCAAGGATCTGCGACACCTGAGGGGCTTGGAGGATGTAGTAGAGATCGCCCTGGGCCACGAGGTCCAGATTGTTGCTGGCCAGGACGCGTTCCAGCACGGCCATCAATTCAGGCTCGGTCATGGGGGCCTGGGAGTGCAGGGAAATTTTTACCGGAGGGATCTGGCCCTCCTGAAAAACCATGTTCCGGTTTGTAAAACGACTGACAAAGAGGATGAAATCCCGCAGGGTGAGCCCTTCAAGATTGGCGGTCATTTTGGCGTCCTCCTCGGAAGGAGGCTGGGCCAAGGTCCGGAGTGGGAAGGCCGCCATGGCTGCTGCAAGCCAAATGAAGACAAACAGGCATGAGATTGGACGCATGAATGGGATCCTTAGTTGATTTCCACGAGAAAGGTCAGCATTTGAGAAGCCCGCTGGACATCCAGCGTAACCAGGGCGGCGCGATCCATTCCGGAGTAGGCCTGCAGCAACTGGGTCGGCCCGGTCAATGCCTGGCCGTTGATTCTGGCCAAAATATCGCCGTTGCGCAGACCCACTTTGTGCAGCAGGGACTCGGGCCGGATGCTTAAAACTTGAAAGCCGTTGACCTTGCCGTCCACGGAGAAGGGCTTGAAGTTTGCCATTTGCAGCAAGGAGTTGGGATCGGAGAGCAAGGGCTGGACTTCCTGTCGGGTGAGACTGACCTTTGTTCCGGCCGCGGGCGTTGGCCAGGGCTGGACGGGCGCGGCGGGCATGGACGCCTCCGCGTCTGTTTCAGGCGTCTTTGTCCAGAGGTGCACTTCCCGACGATTGCCCAGGGCTGTCCAAACCACAAGTTGCGGGTACACCTCGCCCAGTTTCCATCCTCTGAATACATCCCCTTGATTCAAAACCAGCAACTGTCCGTCTTCACGCAAAAGAGCCTTGGGGTTTTTGCCGGTCAAGGTGCCCAAATGCATCCAGGAGGCCGGATCGTCTTTTTCCATCGGTCCTGTGGGAAGATCTGCATGATCGGGGATTTCAAGGCCGAGAATGTTCTTGTCCATGATCGTCTCGACCCAGGAGATCCTGGCTGTCTCGGCCATGTCGATATGTTCCGGGGAAACATGCACGGCATATCCCTGATCGCGAAGCTTCCAGGCGCCAGTGACGACAAAGGCCGCGGCAATGCCGAAAAGCAAGGGCAGGAAGAGGCGGATGATCCAAGCAGGCATGGGAAACGTGTTCACGAAAAATAAGGTGGGGAGTGGACGCTGACTGACACAAAAAAAATCTAAACCATTCATTTTCCACAAGCAAGAGCGGAACCGGTGGTTTTGTGTTTCCGATCGCAGTCTGGTAAATTGTTTTATGACGATTATCCTCAAGAGTCCCTAAAGAACATTATCGAGGTGACCCATGTTTGGAAAAGGCATTCGCTTGTTCACAGTATTCGGTTTTGAGATCAAGGTGGATCCCAGCTGGCTGATCATTGCCGGGCTGGTGGTCTGGTCCCTGGCGGTTGGTTTTTTCCCCCATTACCTGGAGGGGTTGCGTCCCGTGGATTACTGGAAGCTGGCCGTGGTCGGAGCATTCGGCTTGTTTTTTTCCATCCTTTTCCATGAGTTCTGGCATTCCTGGGTGGCCAGGCGCTTGGGCATGCAAATCAAGGGTATCACGCTATTCGTATTCGGCGGGGTGGCTGAGATGCAGGAGGAACCCAAAAGTCCCCAGAATGAATTCTGGATCGCCATTGCCGGCCCCCTGGCCAGTCTTTTTCTGGCCTTGGTTTTTTATCTTGTGTATCAAATGGGACTGAATACGGAACTGGGGCAGGGAGTGACCAGCGTCTTCATGTATTTGGCCTTGATCAACGTCATTTTGGCGGTTTTCAACCTGATTCCGGCCTTTCCCATGGACGGGGGACGGATTTTGCGGGCCGTGCTGTGGAAGGTGAAAAAAGACCAGCGTTGGGCCACACGCATTGCCTCCAACTTCGGAGCGGCGTTCGGCCTGGTGCTCATCGGCCTGGGCCTTTTGAACATGCTTACCGGCAATCTGGTGGGGGGGGTATGGTATGTGCTGATCGGCATGTTCATTCGTTTTGCGGCCAAAACTTCGTATCAGCGGATGGTGTTCAAGTCCGCCTTGGAAGGAGAAACGATCCGAGGCTTGATGAAGAAACCTGTTACTGTTTCAGGCGCACTGAGCCTGCAGGAATTGGTGGAGGATTATGTCTACAAATACCACCACAAGATGTTTCCAGTTTTGGACGGCCAGGAGGTGCAAGGCTGCATCACCACGCGGCAGGTGGGCACGGTGGATCGGACCAACTGGCCCAAGATCCTGGTCAGCGAGGTCATGAAGCGCTGTTCTTCGGAGAATGCCGTGCATCCGGATGAGGACGTGACCCAGGTTTTGGCCAAAATGAACAGCACGGGTCAAAGCCGGATGATGGTCGTGGAGCACGACCGCTTGGTGGGGATCGTATCCTTGAAGGACATCCTCGGGTATCTCACGGCCCGCATGGAGTTGGATGGGGATCGGGGGCTGGAATAAAACCAAGCAAGAATGATGAAAGGGCAAAGCAAGGGTTTTCTGTGGAGAAAAGATCGTACTTTTCTCGTTCCGAGCCTCGCTTTTTCGACCTCGCTGTCGTTACTGATTTCCCTATCGCTTCTGTTCCACCTGTTCAAAGCATGGTATGCAATAAGTCCGGCCGGCGAAGCGTCGGGTGCGTGATTCCATGGTGGACTCGCCGCAGGCCGAGCAGTTCAGGCTGTCCAGGATCTTAGCCGGACGCGGCGCGGGCTGGTCCGGCTGGGAGACAGCAAAGAGATCTTCCAGCGGGGCCGCAAGGATCCTCTGTCGGGCCCTGGTTCGGAGTTCCGAGGCGCGGTGTTTTTCATTCTCCATGGCCCGGCCCGAGAACATTTTTTTCATTAGCTCCCGCATTTCCTCGTATTCCGGTCCCATGGCCCCGCCCTGGAACACGGCGCGCAGGGACTTGCCGTCGCTTCCTCGGTAAAAGGAAAAAGCCGTTTTGCCAAAATCCCGGTGGATCAGGTTGCCTTTGCCGAAGGTGCAGCCGGTGAGCACCTGAATGCCGTCCACCCCGCACATGTCCGTCTCCACCACCGCGATAATCGGATTTTCATCATTGTGCCCCAGCTCGCGAAGGCACAGTTCCGCCGCACGCAGGCCGATCCACAGCCCCGGGCATTCGTGGCCGTGAAAGGTCACGGCCTTGTCGATTTGGTCCTGGGTCAATGTGCAAGGCATGTTCAATGCTCCTTGGTGAAGTTTGCAAGCGAGAAAAGCGCACACAGCGCAGAAAAGCAGCCACGAAAGGCATGAACTACTCGCAAAAAATAAACATGCTTTTCAACATGACATCGTGCTTCCCGCATGATCATAAACCCATGCGTTACGTCTTTTGCGGGCTGTCCAAAAACCCCGTTGACATGGATTTTCAGCAGCCCGCCATTTGCGGAACGACCACGGCCTGCCCCTGATGCCTTAAAATATCCACGGGCACGCCGTAGACCTCTTGGACCATGTCCGGAGTCAGCTCTGTGTTTTGTCCGCAGCAGAAGATTCTGCCGTCCTTGATGAACACAAAAGCGTCCGAGAATCGGAAGGCCATGTTCAGGTCGTGCATGGTCATCACCGCGGCCAGCTTGTGCTCGTGCACCACATGACGAATGGTGCGCAGAATTTCCAACTGATTCTTCAGGTCCAGGCTGCTGGTGGGCTCGTCCAAAAGCAGCACTGACGGCTCCTGGACCAGGGCCCGGGCAATGCACACTTTTTGCAACTCGCCGCCGCTCATGGCATCGATGTGCCTGAGAGCCAAGTGGTCCAGCCCCAGCTGCTTCAAGGCCGCGTCCACCTTGCGCAGGTCAGCTTCGGAGATCTTCCAGCGCATGTGAGGTTTGCGGCCCAGGAGCACAGCGTCAAAGGCAGTCATCCGGCCGGCTTCGTTGCGTTGGGCCACGTAGCCGAGCCGTTTGGCGATTTCGCCCGCGTGCATCCGGAAAACGTCGGCATACTCCACCAGCACGGCCCCGGTCCTGGGTTTGAGCATGGCGTTGATGCACCGCAGCAGGGTGGTCTTGCCCACGCCGTTGGGGCCGAGAATGGCCAGCACCTGGCCGCGGTCCACGGCAAAATCCAGGCCCTGCAGAACCAGCCGGCCGTTGTAACCGATGCGGATGTCTCGCACGTTCAGGATCATCGGCCGCGCCTCCGGATGAGTAGGTAGAGGAAGGTGGGCGCACCGAAAAAGGCCGTCAGGATGGCCACGGGCAGGACCCGGGGCGCGAACATCAGGCGGGCCGCGATGTCTGCGGTCAGAAGCAGGCAGGCCCCGGTCAGTGTCGAAGCTGGCAAGAGGAAGCGGTGATCGTCGCCTATGATCCGGCGCACGATATGCGGGCAGACCAAGCCCACAAAGCCGATGATGCCCAGGAAAGACACGATCACCGCAGTGACCAGGGAGGCCACGACCATGCCCGCCAGCCGAACGAGTTCCACACGCACGCCCAGGGCTTTGGCCGTTTCGTCGCCTGCGTCAATGGCGTTGTAGTTCCAGCGGTTGAAGACGAAAAAGAGCACGGCTGCCGTCACGACCACGGCCATGAACCATACCTCGGGCCAGCCGGCACGGCCCACGTCGCCGAAGGTCCAGAAGACCATGGCCGCGAGCTGCACGTCGTCGGCAAAGTACTGCAGGAACATGGTGCCCGCGGAAAAGAGCGAGCCCAAGGCCACGCCGCTTAAGACCATCACCTCCGGACTGGCCCCGCGGATGCGGGCGATGGCGATGATGATCAGGGAGGTGGCCATGCAGGCTGCGAACGCGGACAAAGTGGTCAGGTAGGGGTTAATGATGCTCACCGCGCCCACCTGACTGCTTTGCATGGTCCCGGTGCCCAGAAGCATTACAGAAAAGGCCGCGCCGAACGCGCCGGCCTGGGAAATGCCCAGGGTGAAGGGCGAGCCCAGCGGATTGCGCAGAATGGACTGCATGGCTGCGCCGGCCGCGGCCAGTCCGGCCCCGGCAAACAGGCCGGCCAGGGCGTGGGGCAGGCGGATGTTGCGGATGATCACGGCAAACCGCGGGTCTTCGCCCTGGCCGAAGAATGCCTGGACAACGTCCCAGGCCGGGATGCGCACCGCGCCCAAGGATACCGCCATGACCAGCAAGACGCCGGTGAGCAGAGTCAGGCCGCCCAGAAAAACAGCCTTGCGGCCGATATAAGCGGTATATTCCGATGGAATTTGGCCGTGATCAAAGTGAGACATGAAACGCAGGCAAGGTTAGGCGGCAAGGTCAGGAGGTCGGATCAAGGGCAATCCGGCTGAACCCCATATTGTCGAAGTTTTCATTGATCCGCTCAAAGGTCGGTCCGCCATTGAGAAACGTGCTGATTTCCTCGGCTTTGGCCAGAGGATCAATGTCCGTGAACTGTTCGGGATAGAGCACGCTGCCAATGAAGTAGGCGTTGGCAAAGACGGATTCGTAGTTCGTGTTGTAGTAGTTGTAGGGAAACACGCCGAAGACACGAGCGCCCTGAACAGCCGAAAGGGCGTGGTAGGTCGGATCGGAGCGCAGCTGTTCGAGACCGTTGGCCCCGGCCTGCAACCGTGCTGTGGAGATGTCCAGAAACACGACCTCCGGGTCCCAGAGCAGGAGTTGTTCCTTGGCCACTGTGGCGTGTGAGAGCCCGGTTTCGCCCATGGACAGGTCCGCGGCCACGTTGTGGACGCTCAGGAAAGCAAAGGGCGCATAAGCCGGCTCCGTGGAAGCAAAGCCGTGCCCGCCGCGCATGGCAATACCGCCGATGTACGTGCTGGGGCGCTTGTCCGCCGGGACCGCCGTGGCCCTGCGTTCCAGGTCCGCCTGCATATCGTTGAAATAGGCGATCACCGCCTCGGCCCGGGCCTCCAAGCCGAGAACCCGGCCCATGACCCGCAAGGTCTGGTTCAGGTTCTCCCGGCCAAGGGTCAGATTTCCGTAGCCCAGTCCGACAACGGGGATGCCGGTTTTGGCTTGCAAAGCCTCTGTCCCTCCATCCCGCGAGGCGTTGGCCTTGAGGATGATCTGGGGTGCCGGATCCAGGCCCGCGATCAGTTCCGGATTGTCATGGCCGCGGAATTCCCCGAACAGGGGATATTCGCTCAGCCCTGGATTGGCCACGGCATAGGGGCGGGCCTCCGCGGCAAAGGGCAAACCGCCTTTTTCCGCGCTGTCCACTCCCACAATGCGGTCATGGCCTTGTAGGTAGACCAGCAGGCGCAAACAGCCCGAACCGGAACAGATCACCCGGTCCACCCTGTCCGGAATGGTCACCTCGCGGCCCAGCATGTCCGTGATGATGCGGGCTTCCTGGGCCTGTGCGGACATGGGGCAGGTGAAGACAAGCAGGGCCAGTGACAGCAGGGCTGCTATGGGAACATGTGTCATCAAGAACGCAACTGTTCGGGAACACAGGATTCGTGGCGAAAGAACGGGAAGTGAGGACATGGGATTTTTCCTAAAAGCCGTTTGGATAATGTTTGGTTGATTGTAGACGGACAATAGAATTTTCCTTCCGTTGTTGCCCTTAAAAAAATAACGTTTTTTTAAAAAGTAATACTATCTCGAATTATTCGTTCAGTCAAGCCGGTGTTTGCCTGCGAAAATTTTAAGGGCCATTTCCCAGAGAGAGGCGCGACTGATGAAGGCGATGTCCGCCTTGTCCTGGATCAGTTCCCTGGTTGAAGTGGAAATCCGTTCGCTTTTGGTCAACCACCAGATCGCAAGGTGCGTGTCAAGCAGGACTCTCAAGGAGGTTCCTCGGGCGCATGGATGGAAAAGGCGTGAAAAGCGTATCGAGCGGGGTGTCGAAATCATCGGCCATCCATTCCTCCCCTTGCATTTTTCCCGGCGCGGCGATCCGGGGCCTGGGGGTGCGTAGGCCGTTAGTCGCGCAATTGACCAGCCGGCCCAAACGGGGCAAACCAGTTTTAATATTTCAGGTGGTTAGCGGAGAACACATTTACCCTGGCGCGAGGTCGGCATCCCTGGATTTCGTGGAATGTGCTTTGAACATGATTCGGGAGAGCAGAAAGTGATCGCAATGAAGCACATGGGCGTGGTCCTTGCCATCAGCAATCCTGAACACTCAATCCGGCATTGACCGTGAGATGACAATTCGTCTGGCAAAGCTTTCGACACTTTCCCGGAAAGCCGGGAATTGTCAGAGCAGGTTCGAGGCCAGGCGCAGGGCCGAATTGCGGAACACGGCCAGCCTGGACAGGGAGCGCAGCCTGTCCAGGCTGTACTCTTCGCAGTGAGACAGGTCGGCCTGGAAAATGGATTCGTGTTCGCGGGTCAGGTCCTCGTCCAGAAACCAGACCATCAGTTCCTTGTGCAGCTCCAGGCTGCGGATGTCCAGGTTCATGGTCCCGATGGCCAGGAGCATGCCGTCGATGGTCATGGTCTTGGCGTGGAAAAAGCCTTTGGTATAGAGAAATATCCGACCGCCTGCTTCCAGAAGCGGGCCGAAGTAGGTGTGGGCCGCGTACCAGGCGGTTTTCTTGTCCGGCCAGCCGGTCATCATCAGGCGGACGTCGATCCCGGCCAAAGCCGCGTTGACCATGGCTTCGTAGATCTGGTCGTCCGGCACGAAATAGGGCGACTGGACCCAGACGCGCTGGCGGGCCTGGCTGATGGCCAGGACATGGGCCCGGCGGGCGGACTCCCATTTGTCCTCTACGCTGGTGGCAGCGACCTGCGCCGGGACGCTGCATTTGCCTTCGGGATACACGTCCGGAAAGAAGCGTTCGGAAAAAAGGTTTTCGTTTGTGGCCTCGTACCAGCGCAGGGCAAAGAGCTTCTGCAGTTCGGTTACGGCCGGACCGGCAAAGCAGACATGGGTATCCCGCCATGCCGGATAGCGGGAACCGCCGTCGATGTATTTCTGTGCGACATTGATCCCGCCCGTGTAGGCAAGAACCCCGTCGATGACCACGATCTTGCGGTGGTTGCGGTAGTTGGCCTTGCCAATCTGCCTGACGTCGAAATGCACCTTGGCCCCGACCGCGGCAAGCTGCTTGAGTTCCGCCTTGGAGTAGGGAAGGCAGCCGATGAAGTCGTTGAGGATGCGCACTTCCACACCCGCGGCGATGCGCTCATGCAGGATCGCGGTCAGCTCCGCGGTCAGCGCGTCGCGCTCCCAGATGAAATACTGGATGTTGACGGTCTGTTTCGCCCCTGCCAGGTCCAGCTTGAGCCGGGCGAACTTTTCCGCTCCGCTGGCCAGGATCTGGGCATCCCAGGCCGGCAGAGGCGGGCCGCCTTCGGCCTGTTCGATCAGGGCCGTCAGGGCGGCCCAGCCGTGCTTGGCGGCCCATGCCCTGGCCTTTTTGGATTCCGTTGCATACCCCTCGTGCACTGCGGAAAGTCGCGGCGCGGCTAGGCCGTGCAAGCGTTCATGCAGCCCATTCTGTTCGGCGATTTTTTTCCAGTTGCGGCCCAGGAAAAAGTAGAGCACGAGCCCGAAAAGCGGCAGAAAGGTGAGGATGATCAGCCAGGCCAGGGTTCTGGTGGGATTACGCTGGTCGTTGATCAGCACCACCAGGACCGTCAGCCAGTAAAGGAAGAATGCGGCGCCAAAGTATGCGGGCCAGTTTTCAATGATGTGCCATTCCATAGCGCGTTTACGCGATAAACGAGGTCGAAAAGACTGCGATGCTTGGCAGTTCCCCATCCGGTTGCGTCATCCCAGCGGCTTCGGACACTTGGTGAACGTTTACCCTCCTGTACCTGTTTCCTGCGTGCCTCGTCAAAGCGGCGATTCTTCTCTCTCGGCCAGACAGTTTACCACAACAAGACGATATGGGCCACGTCCGCAGGCCGGTTGGGAAAGCAACATCCTTGTTTTGCATCGTTTCAAAAAAGCAAAAAACAGGCCCTTTCGGAAACGAAAGGGCCTGTGCAGTGGCGTTTATCGGCGTGTCGCCGGCTATGGTCTCCTCAGGGAGTATAGCCTCCGGGGGGTGACTGCTGTTGTTGCGCATCAGGTCCGAAACCAGGCGCGGGAGAGCCTTCTGGTGACTGCGCCGGAGGTTCCTGCTGAAAAGGGGCAGTCTTCTGGTCATAGCCGGGAGGGTTTTCACCAGGACGGGCCGGCATTTCGCCATCCTCCTGGGAAGGACTGCAGGCCAAGCACAAACCCGCAGCCAAAACCAATGCGATCAGAACATTCATTAGCTTGTACATCATGGCGCTCGCCCTCCAAGCTTACTGCATCTTCTGCAGTTTGGCTGACAGCTTTTCTCGGATATCTTCGTTGGTCTGGGCCGCTTCCATGATTTGATTGTAGGTCTGAACATCCAGCCCGTTTTCCTGCACGGCTTCGACCATGTCCGCACTGGCCTGTTCTTGCAGTTTTTGAGCTGATTTGGGATCTGTCACCCCGGCCAAAGAGTCCTGAAGCTCCACACGTATCGCGTGGATATCCTGATATGCCGTGGCCACCTTTTCCAGGTCAGCGTCGCTGACTTGAACTTCCGCCGCAGGCTGCTGCATCATTTGCTGTTGGCCCTGCCCTTGCTGAGCATAAAGATTCCCAGCCATGAATACAATCATAAGACAGAACGCTGCGCAGCCGAGCAAGCTGCAAATGAATCTTTTCGTCATAAGTACCTCCAAGATTTTTTCACCGGTTGCCCATCAATCGGTGGTTGCCGAACTAAAGCATCAAGCATGCCAAGAGGCTGGCATGGCAATAAGCGACGGCAATCACAGGGCTTTGTTGGCATATAAATCAATAAATTAATTAACTTTTTTCGGATATATTAGTCTGGAAACGCACGCAGGACCCAAGTTGCTCCTTGAAAGTGTGCCCCTAATCATGTATAAAAAAGTTACATGTGCAACAAAAAGCTGTGTCGGAGAGGAAATGACCCGTCGGATACCTTTGCTGTCGAATCGCATCAGCTTGCGGCTGACCCTTGTTGTCGCAATCATTGCCCCGCTGGCAGTGACCATGGCGGCTACTGGGTACCTGGTCCTCGCGTTCCTGGAGGAAAAGGTTGAACAACGCATGCAAAAGGACCTGGAACTAGTGGCCAGGGCCATCCAGCTCCCCTTGAGTCATGCCCTGGAAAGAGGGCGCGAAGGCAGTGTGGCCCTGGCGCTGGAGTCGGCTTTTTCCATTGGCCGGGTTTACGGAGCCTATGTTTATGATCACAGGGGAAAACAGATTGCCTCTGCCGGAAGGGTCGATCCGGAACCGGAACAGGAGAAATTGACCGAACTGGCAGCGGACGGCAAGGAACTCGGTGAATATGGCTCTGTTGCCGGGAGAGAGGTGTTTTCCTATTTTGTCCCGCTGACCGATTCCGGAGGGCGGATCAACGGTTTGCTGCGGCTGACCAGACGCGTGAGCGATTTCAGGGAGGATATCCGGGCTATTCACGGCAGGGGCCTCGTCGGGCTGGGAGCAGGACTGCTCTTCATGAGCGGGATTGTTTTGTACGGGCACCACCGGGCGTTGGGGCGCTATTTTTCAAGCCTGATCAGCAGCATGTCCCGGATTGCTGAGGGTGAAGGCGACCATCGGTATACCCCCCATGGACCGAGAGAAATCGTGGCCATTGGTTTGCAGTTCAATCATATGCTGGACAGCATTCAAACGGCCCAGACCGAACTGCGACAGCGCCGAGACAAGCAGGAACAGCTGACGACCCAACTGCGGCAGGCCGAGAAACTGGCGGCCATTGGTCAACTGGCCGCAGGAGTGGCCCACGAACTGGGAACCCCTCTGGGCGTTGTCAGCGGCAAGGCGCAGCGCGCACTGCGCTCAACAGGCCTGGACCTGAACATCGCCGCATCGTTGCAGGATATCCGCCATGAAGTGGCCAGGATGGAGCACATCATTCGCCAGCTTCTGGATTTCAGTCGAAGCAACGCCATTCGCAAGAAGGCGAATTCCCTTTCGCAGCTGGCCATTTCTTCGGTTTCTGCCGTGGCTGAAGAAGCCGACAAGCATGATGTGCACGTGGAACTGGCGGGGTTGGAAAATGATGTCCTGATAGCCATGGATTCAGTGCGCATGGAACAGGTTTTGGTCAATCTGCTGCGCAATGCGATTCAGGCAGCGGTTGCAGGGCGCGTAGAGCTCTCCTGGGGGGTCGTGGGTCATCGTGCCTGGGTGCAAGTGGATGACGACGGGCCTGGAATCCCCGATGAGATGAGAAACAAGCTGTTTGAACCATTTTTTACCACCAAGCATGTAGGTGCCGGAACAGGTCTCGGTCTGGCAGTGGTTCATGGCATTCTTCGAGAGCATGGCGGAGAGTTGGAGCTTGGTAGAAGCAGCCTGGGCGGAGCGTTTTTCCGGCTCTGGCTGCACGTGGATGAAACCCGGGGGGGTGAGACGCCGTGACAGATCAACAGATGGATCTCCAACCCGGCGGCGACAAGATCCTTGTGGTCGAGGATGATCAGGCCTTTGGCAGCCTGCTGGTCCAGGAACTCGAGGACCATGACCTGATCTCGCAATGGACCGACAACGGCGAACAGGCATTGGTCCTGATGCGCGAGTGGGGCCCGGACCTCGTGGTCAGCGACGTTCGCCTGCCGGGCATGGATGGTCTTGAGTTGCTGCACAAGGCCAGAGCTGAGTTTGCGGAAACCATGCCTGATTTTTTGATGATCACTGCCTTTGGCAGTATTTCACAGGCTGTGAAAACTCTTAAAGCCGGAGCCGAGGATTTCTTGACCAAGCCCTTGGATCTTGATCATTTCATGCTCACGGTCTTGCGGATTTTGAAACACAGAAAATTGCGCCAGGAAGTCTTTCGCATCAGGCATTATTTAAAGCAGGACGCGTTTCAGGGAATGATCGGCCAAAGCAGGCCCATGCGCGTTCTCTTCGATCAGATCAGCCGTGTGGCCCAGGCGGACGGTCCGGTCTTGATCCTCGGCGAGTCAGGAACGGGCAAGGAACTGGTGGCCAGGGCGGTGCACGAGGCAGGCGGGAATCGCAAAGGAGCGTTTGTGGCAGTGAACTGCGCGGGCATTCCCGAGCATCTCATGGAAAGCGAATTTTTTGGCCACAAGGCCGGGGCCTTTACCGGAGCGGGACAATCCCGGCGAGGCCTCTTTGCCGAAGCCGAGGGGGGCACGCTGTTTTTGGATGAAATATCCGAGATGCCCTTGTTTCTGCAGGCCAAACTGCTTCGTACGCTCCAGGACAGCAAGATCCGGCCAGTGGGAGCGGACCGGGAAGAGCAGGTTGATATCCGCATAGTGGCCGCAACTCACCAGGAGCTGGAATCAGAGGTCAGGCAGGGGAGGTTTCGCGAAGACCTTTTTTTTCGACTGGAGACCTTCACCCTGCATGTCCCCCCCCTCAGGGAACGCGGGGACGACCTGGAACTTCTTGCCGGACGCTTCCTGCAGCACTTCAGCATCCAGACAGGAAAGACCATTCAAGCCATGGACGAGAAAACCCTGCGCATTCTCCGGCAGTATCCGTTTCCTGGCAATGTCCGGGAATTGAAAAACGCCATTGAAAGGGCGGTCACGTTTTGCGACGGAAGGGCAATTCTCCCCGAGCACCTTCCGGCCCGGATCAGGGCCAAAGCCTCGCAGACCCAGGTTTGCGCAAGGGGCCAGATCCACGGAACGGAGCAGGACGCTGCACTCCTGCCGACACTGTCCCAGACCGAACGGCAGTATATCCAGCATGTGCTCGATAAAGTCGGGGGGAATAAGCGCCGGGCCGCATCCATACTGGGAATCTGTCGGCGTACGCTCTATCGCAAGCTGGAACAAACCTGAATCAGCTCGAAAGAATTGTCTGCTCTGGCTTACTCGCCAGGATGTAGGCGGACGCCGCGTAGTTTTCCGCGTCCGCGATCTTCCAGCTGGCGATGATCTCCCTACTCTGGGGCTTGATATCCACCTGGACATCCGCAAAGCCCGCTCTTTTGCGTGAACTAACGAGGGAGCAAGATTGGGTGGACAAGGATGCAGTCCTGCACGCAAACGAGATCACATATCAACCTGTTCATCACGATCAAAAGGTATTTTTTGATAATACTATGAAACGCAATGGTTTCAAAAAGACTTGTGCAAAGTGTGAAGAAGCGTATGTTCCCTGATTCGTGAATTGTTGGCCGCGCACGTCAGGGCCGGCATGACCCAGGAAGGGGTTACGGAGCTGATGGAAACGACGAAAAACGCGCTATTACTGCGGACACAGCCCCGCGGTTTTCCCGATGTTTCGGGAATTCCGCTGCCTTTTGGCTGGGCTGCAAATGGATTGTGATGGAGACGTGGCGGAAGATGCCCTGATTTTTTTGGATTTCGTTGCACAACCCTCGTGTACGGCGAAAAGACGAGGCCCGGCCAGGCCCTGCAAGCGTTCATGGAGCCCTTTTTGATCTGCAATCTTGCGCAGGTTACGGTCGAAAAAGAAGTACAGCACCGCTGGCTGATGTGTCCGGCGGGCACATTCTTTCGGCTTTGGGCTGAAGCATGGTTCGGGTAATCAGAAACGGCACGATCATTGTCCGCATCACTGCTGAGCCGCTGTTGCCGTGAAAGGATTCTCCATGAAATATTGGAAGTTTACGCTTGTCGATTTTTTTGGGGTTACTTGGGAGTGGAGTGATGTTTGTCAGCCAAGGTCAGGGGAAAAAGCCACATACGCAGAGGTGATTCTTCGGTGGTGACTTTCGGTTGCGTTCCATCACTTCAGATACCGCGTGACCTCTTCCGCGGGGACCTTGTTCGGGCCTTTGGTTGACCGATCCGTGTAGCCCAGGGGTATCACGGCCATGAATTCGCCCTCGGGCTCGCCTAAAAATCTGCGAACATCCTCTTTGATCAAAAAGAGAATCCCCAGCCAGACCGAACCCAGACCCAAAGACGTGGCGGCCAGAAGCAGGTTCTGCACGGCCGCGGCGGAACTTTGGATTTCCATGGTCCGGAAAAAATCGCGTACTCCTGGATGATCGAGCTTGAACAGGTTTTCGCCCCGGGCGATCAGGTCGCCGGTGTTCACAATGGCCACCACGACCGGCGCGCTGGAAATGCTTCGGGCTGCCATGCGCAACAGAGAAGACGAGGGCTTGGGAAAGTCCCCGGCCCGGGAAACAGCAAGACTGGCCAGCTCGGCTTTTTTTTGGCCTCGGACGACCACGAAGCGCCAGGATTGCTGGTTGTGCGCTGAGGGCGCCTGATTGGCGGCGGTCAGGATTGATGTGACGACAATATCGTCCACCTCCTGGTCCGTGAACAGCCGGATGCTCCGGCGGGCCGCAATGGTGCGCAGGGTTTCATTGTCGGACATGTTTATGCTGGTGGGGTTGAGGATGCTGAAAAGCTTTCGGGAATAGACAGGCCCGGCGACCATGGTCGTCGGGCCTGTCTGGATCTGTGCTATGCAACGTGAAGTCGCGTCCCGGCAGGGTGTGTGCGTCAGGGCCGCACGTGGCATTCCCCGCAGGCGATGGGCCCGGCCTTCTTTTCCAGATGACAGTCCTTGCACTGTTTGTGAAAGGCCTGCATCAGCGGGGTCTGGTCGGGATCGGCCTTGACCGGGTGACAGTCCACGCAGGGCATGCCGGCGCTGCTGTCCATGGGATCCGGGTTCTTCCCGTCAAAGTGGTGGCAGAGCCAGCAGTCGTCTTCGATCTCGGCTTTGATGTTATGTTCATCGTGCACAAAAACCGAGGCCGGACGCTGCTTGACGCCAAAGGCGTCGGTGATGATGTGCGTCATGTCGTCTTGGGACAGGGCCGGGCCGACGAACAGGGTCGGCCAGACGAACAAGGCCGTCAGCAGGCCAAGTCCGGCCCACAGGGCGAGCTTTCCAGTCATGGCGTTTCTCCTTTTCGCAACCGCGGCTTAAATGGCGTTGGATTTGTGCATGTGAGCATAAATGATATCAATCAAAAAAACCAGTTTAACATCCAGCTTGTAGTGGTTGATGATGTCTTCCAGACCTCCGTGACAGTTGTGGCAGGGAGCGATGAGCACCTTGGCGCCCGTGGCCGTGATCTGTTCGGCCTTGACCCTGTTGCCCAGCACCCTGGTCTTGGTGTGCGGCGGACCGCAGTTGATCACCCCGCCGCCGGCCGAGCAGCAATAGTTCTGCTCGCGGTTGGGTTCCATCTCGATGAAGTTGGAGCAAAAGGCTCTGACCACGTCCCGGGCCATCTCGTGCAAACCCATGCCGCGCACCACATTGCAGGGATCATGAAAGGTGCAGGGTTCTTCCATCTGGGTGGCCACCTTCAGGCGGCCCTCCTTGAGCATTTCCCAGTAGAACTGCAGGGCGTGAATCACCGGGATGGGCATTTCCCTCCAGCCCAGCCAGCGGTTGCCGACGTCGTAGACCGAGCGGTAGGCGTGGCCGCATTCGCCCATGACCACGCGTTTGACCCTCAACCGCCGGGCCGTTTCAAAGTGGGCGCGCTTGATGCGGCCCATGATCTCCAGGTCCCCGCTGTACATGCTCATGTCGCTGTTGTCCCAGCCCGGGGTGGCGGGCATGGTCCAGTCCACCCCGCATTCGTTCATGAGCACCGCGGCCTGGCCAATGAGCTGGGTGCGGAATTTCGGCTCAGGACCGATGACCGAGTAGAAGAAGTCCGCTCCCTCTTTTTCCAAGGGAATGCGCAGGTTGGGGATTTCGTCGCGGTACTCGTCCTCCTGCCACTGCAGGGTGTCGATCCATTCGTCGTCCTTGACCCACATCTGGTTGAAGGTGGAGGCGTGGCTGTGGCTGGTATCCTGAAGGTACAGCGGGGTCACGCCCAAAAGGTGGCAGATCCGCCGGACCACGGTCATCAGATAGGCCGTGTCAATGCCAAAGGGACAGTACTGCACGCAGCGTTTGCAGACGTTGCATTCGGTATAGGCAATGGTCGCGGCCCGGACGATGAACTCCTGCGAGACATTGCCCTTGGTGCGGATCATTTCCCAGAGGGTCTGCTTGACCTTGCCTGCGGGCGAGTACTTCGGGTCCCGGTCATGGGAGAGAAAAAAGTGGCAGGCGTCCGAGCACAGTCCGCAACTGACGCAGGTGCCCACGAAGGCCTTCAGCCGGGCGCTGTTTTCCTGCTGCAGGACCCGGTTGATGGTTGTTCGGATGCGCTCGGGGGTCAGCTTGGCTGCGGTCTCATCCAGCCCCGGGTCGTCGATTTTTTGAGCCAAAGCGGCTTCACTCATGATTTTTCTCCTCTGTGTGGATTGCTACCAGTCTTTGACATGCCGTTCAGCGCCGAATTCCGAGCCCATGTAGCCGCGGATCATGGGGTAGAGCATGACGTGGCTGAGCCAGGTGAAGGGGATGGCCACGAGCATGGCCTCTCCGGCCAGAACGTGCAGGATGATCATGGTCTGGTAGTCAAAGATTTGGTAATAGGCCAAAAAACCGGTCAAAAAGGGCAGGGCCACCAGGCCCAAAATGACGAATTCCTTGGGGCCGGTGACGTATCTGGCTTCGGGCACCACCCGCCGGCGGACCACGAAGAACACGATGCTGGCCAGGACCACCCAGGTCATGACGTCGGCCACGGCATCCGGCAGGGTCCACCAGGAGACGCCCCAGGCTTCCTCAAACATGATCACATGGGCCAGGAGAAAGATGGGCGCGATGATCAGGCAGATGTGAAAGGCAAAAGTGACCACGGTCATCACCGGGTTCAGGCGCATGTTCCTGGTGGAGAAGGGGATCAGCCAGACAATGATCGAGCGCAAGGCGTATTTCAGGTGGAGATAGCTGAAGACATAGGGATCCTTGTTTTTGGCCAGGCTGGTGAGGTAGACGAATTTGCCCGCCAAGCCGCCGATGAAGACCAGAAACGCGACCCAAACCAAGGGACCGGTGACAAAAGTATAGATGCTGTGCATGGTCTGTCTCCCCCTAGAAATCGTGCACGCCGGCCACGATGCGTTTGAATTTTCCGTCCTGCACGGCACGGATGAGCACGGAGCGGCTGTCCGGGCTGAACACGGGTTCCCAGCACTGCTCAAAGGTCTCTTTCAAGGGCTTGCCGTTCATGACCACGGTGTACCGCTTGCCGGGCAGTTCAACCTTGGCGGCCAGGTGTTTGGAATCCGGGCTGAAGACCGGCGACCAGATCATTTCGTACCAAGAGTTCCACAGGGACTGGTCCACCATGAAGGTCCAGCGGCCCCCTTCCTTGGCTGCGGCCGCGACCCGCGCGCCGTCCGGGCTGACGGTCAAATCCTCGACCATGTCTCCCACCGTGAGGGGCCAGGGCGAGCCGTTTTCCACAAGAGTCCACCGGCCGTATTTCGGAGCGCCGATGGCGTACAGCTTCTTGCCGTCCGGGGAAAAGGCCTGATGCCAGAGCTGGTAAAAGGTCGGATCCCAGAGGATCCGGCCGTCCTCGGCCATGCCCCATTTGCCGGCCTGACGCACGGGCGCCACCACGGCCCCGGTGGAGGGGTTGAAGCGGGGTTCCCATGTCGCGGAGAAGTTTTGCGACCAGGGCTTGCCGTCCACGACAATGGTGTAGTCGTAAAGAGTGGAGCGGGTCTGCACTGCCAGGCGTTTGTCGCTGGGATCAAAGACCGGGGTCCAGGCGTTGACGAAGCGGTTGTCCCAGGCTTCACCGTTCACGGCCACGGAATAGCAGCCCTTCTGGTAGGTGAAGATCTCCGCCTGGCCCATGCTGACCATCACCACCACGGCAGCGCTGCGCTTGCCGTCGCTGCTCAGATTGAACTCGTTGGCGGTGTCGTACAGCTGCTCCCATATCTCGCCGTTGACCACCATGCCGTATACGCCGTCCGCTTGGGCGCAGGCGGCGATGGTGTCCCCGGTTTCACTGAACAGCGTGTTCCAGAGGCAGGTGTATGTTTCCGGCCAGACTTCGCCGTCCACGGCCAAAGTCCATTCCCCGTCCACGTTAACCAGGGCGGTCAGACGTCCGTCCGGGCTGAATTTGGGATACCAGGCCCGGTCAAAGGTTTGCTCCCAGAGTTTTCCGTTGACGCAAACACCATAGCCTTCCTCAAGTTTCGCGACTACCGCGACCTGCTCCCCGTCCGGGCTGGCATGCAGCTCCTCCAACCAGGAAACCTCGGCGTCGCAATCCTTGACCTCGTGGATGACGCGCTCCCCGGGTTCCCAATTCCAATGACCGTTTTCAGGCATGAATGTCCTCCTTAAGTGTGTGGTCAACGTTGGTTTCCGCAGTATCGACGTTCAGGAAGAGGCTTGGAACCTTCTTCAAGAATTGCGTTGATCGCTAAGCAAGATGCATCAGGAAAGGAAGATGGAATCAAAGCACAAAAACTTGTTGTCGGGCGATGACACCGTTCCTTAAACAAATTCATGCTGTTTTCGTGAAAATTTCCTTTTGCTACTTTACCGAAATTGATTAGCCCCATGAAGTTTCCATTGTCAATCCTATCCGCCACCGGATATGCAAAATGAGCCTGCTGCATCCCCTTCAGGAGGGAGCATTGCTTCGGCTGCGACCGTCGATGTGGGGAGGAGTGATCCCCAGGCCTTGGATTTTGCGGTACAGGGTGCTGGGATTGATGCCCAGGTCCCGAGCCGCCAGGGATCTGTTTCCGTTGCGGCGCTCCAGTGTCTGGGCAATTAAAATTCTTTCCATGGCTTGCAGGCTTGCGGGCCAGATTATCTTTTCCTGTTTTTGTTCAGGCGGACATAATTCCAAAGGCAGATGTTCGCGTTCGATGAGTCTCCCGCGGCAGAGCACGCAGGCCTGTTCCAGAATATTCTCCAATTCCCGGACATTGCCGGGATAATCGTGATTCATCAGACAGACCATGGCTTCGTCCGAAACTTCGGGGACATCGCGGCCTCGCAAGCGGCTGAAGCGATGCAAGGCGTGTTCCACCAGCAGGGGAATGTCTTCGCGGCGATGGCGCAATTCAGGCAATTGGAGATGGACCACCCGGATTCGGTAGTAGAGATCCTGGCGAAATTGTCCAGAATCCACAAGTTCGCGCAGGGTCTTGTTCGTGGCTGCGATCACGCGCACATCCACGCGTATCGGCGTGATCCCGCCCAGCGGCTCCACGACCCGTTCCTGGAGAACCCGCAGCAAACGGCTTTGCATGGCCGGGGAAATGTCGCCGATTTCATCCAGAAAAAGCGTTCCCTTGTGGGCCAGGAGAAAACGGCCGGGTTTGTCTTTTCGGGCGTCGGTAAAAGCACCGGACTTGTAACCGAACAATTCGCTTACCAGCAGGGTGTCCGGCAGAGCCGCGCAGTTGACGGGCACAAAACGCTCCCTGCGGCGGGGGGAAAGGTTGTGCAGGGCCCGGGCGAACAATTCCTTGCCCGTGCCGCTGGGGCCCTCAATAAGCACGGTGCTGTCGCTGTCGGCTATCAGCGGGAGGATTGCATAGAGTCGTTTCATGGCGGAACTGCGGCCGACAATGTCCTCGAAACCATAGCTGGCGCGCAGTTCCTTGCTCAGTTGATCCACCTCGCTGAGATCCTGAAATGTCTCCACCCCGCCGACCACTTTTCCGGCATCGTCGCGCAACAGGGCCGTGGACAGGCGAATGGGAACAAATCGTCCCGCGCAGTTCAGGATGGATGCCGTGGCGTTGATCACCGGCTTGCCCGCGGCGAACGTGCGCCGCAAAGCGCAATTTTTTTCGCAGATGGTGGCTCGAAAGACCTCGCAACAGCTTCGCCCCACGGCATGCTTGCGTGATACGCCGGTGATCCGCTCCGCGGCATGGTTAAAGGAAGTAATCCGCCAATCGGGCGTGACCGTGAAGACGCCTTCATTGATCGATTCCAGAATCACGTCCCGTTTATTCATGAAAAAAATCCCTGAATTGTATTGAAAAAAGGCAATCAAGCATAAGCCATGCAATTTGCATTAGTTGTTTTCTTTATTTATTGCATATTGCACAAATGATTGTCCAGGTTGTCTGTCTGGAATTTATTTGAAGATATTGCTTTATCATGGTATGATAAGAATGTATCCAATGGCCCGGCATTTGCTGCCCCATGGGCATGATCATCGCCCTCGCCCACTGGCAGGGACGCATTTCACCCGTATTTGACGTCTCGCAACAGCTTCTCCTTGTATCCCGAGAAGCTTGTTGGCCGCATCAGCGCCGGATGGTCCAGCTTCTTTACGAACAACCCCAGGCCCGGGCCAGAGAGGTGGCCGGACTCGGCGTTCATGTGCTGCTTTGCGGGGCTGTCTCCAAAATGCTGGCAACGGCCCTGACCAACGAGGGCGTGCGTGTGGTCGGCTTTCTTTGCGGAGAAGTGGAGGATGTCCTGGATGCATTTCTAAGCCGCCGCCTGCATCAAAGCCGCTACCGCATGCCCGGTTTTACAAAGAAGACGTTGACATTCGAAAAGAACGTGGGGGGGTGAATGCCCAGGAAAAAGAGTCCAGACAAAGAGATCCAGCAACCTGGTTGTCCCAGCCTTCCTTGCTTTATGTCCTGCACCTGAACCTTACACCCTGAGTTCAAAAGAGAGTCGTATGCCCATTCACGAATACACCTGTTCCGCCTGCGGTGAAATTTTCGAAGCCATTCAGATCGGTCGGCAAGCTCCGCCCTCATGTCCATTCTGCGGTGCGGGCAATGCCAGCAAGATGCTTTCCGCTCCAGCATCAAGCGTCGGTTCCACGCGGCATGCCATGCCTGGTCCGCGTGATCACGGGTGTTGCGGAGAACGGCCGGGACAGAAAGGCTGCGTGCCCGGTTCCTGCTGCGGACGGGCTTGATTCCGGGTTAGTCCAAACAGCAATGAGTGCGTGACGAAGATGCGTTTGACCGTTCTTGCCGACAACAACACCCTGACCGACCATTATTTTCTGGGCGAACCGGGATTGAGCATTCTCGTGGAGCATGAAGGCCAGCAGACCCTTTTGGACGCGGGCTATTCGGATGTCTTTTTGCAAAATGCGGTCAAGATGGGGCTGGACCTGTTGCAATTGGACAGGGTGGTCCTTTCCCATGGCCATTTGGACCACACCTGGGGCCTGACGGCGTTGATCCGCCTGCGCACCGAGGCAGCCATTGAACGGCGTAACGTCGTGGAGACCGAGCTGCTTGCGCATCCTTTGGCGTTGCAGAGCAAAAGCAGGGATTATCTGCCGGAAATCGGATCCCTGCTCAGCGCGGATCAGCTTGGACGGCATTTCCGGTTGAACCTGCGCGAACAGCCCATGCAACTGGGCGAGGGGCTGTATTATCTGGGCGAGATTCCGCGTCGCTTTGCCTTTGAGCGCATGGATCAACGAGGACGCCGGCGCTGGGGGCCTGACGGTCCGCAACCGGACGCCCTGGTGGACGACACGGCCCTGGCCTTTCGTTGCGCCAGGGGACTGGTGCTGATCACGGGTTGCTCACACAGCGGCATCTGCAACATCGCGGCTCAAGCCATGGATGTTACCGGAGTGTCTCGCATCGTGGACATTATCGGCGGACTGCACCTGCTCAAGGCGTCCAAGGAGCGCTTGGAAAAAACAGTGGACTATTTGACGGGAGTGGGACTGGAAGCCCTGCATGCCTGTCACTGTACGGATTTGGAGGCTAAAATCGCCTTGGCCGGGGGTTTGCCTGTGCGGGAAACCGGCAGCGGCCTGGTTTTGGAATATCCGGACGCGGTCATGGCATGAGCCAAGGCAATGTTGGATCGGCCGGGGAACATGATTGGTTTTTGGCCAGCTTCGAGCCTGAAGAGAGCAGGGCGATTCAGGCCCGACCTTGATTTGTGTCCGCTATCATCCATTATTCAATTATTGTTTGTTGATCCATCACTTTCAACCAAAAGGAACGTTCAATGCAGATGACCGATCTCGCGACCGTGGAAGTCTGGAAGGAGCTGGAACGCTTCATTTATGAGAACTATACTTTGAATGGGCGGGCCTATGACCACGAGGGCAAGGTTTTCACCGGGCAGGTCCTGTGGTGCAACCGTTTCTGTCCAGCGGTGCGCTCGAATCCAGCGGCCCTTTCCGCTGTTTGCGCCGCGGCCCATCAGAACATGGCCGGCCAAGCCCAGGCCGAGGGCGGATCAGTGATCGGGGAATGCGATCTTGGTCTTTATAAAATCGTGGTTCCCGTCATTGTCTCCGGGAAATTCCTCGGTGCCGTGGGCGGTTGCGGCCGTTTGCCGGAAAACGGTTCGGTGGATGCTTTTGCGGCTGAAAAAATCGCCGGCCTGTCAGGGCAACAATTGAATGAATTGAATACAAGCCTGACGCGCATGACCCGGTCGGAAGCCCAGGAGCTGGCTGATGCCCTGGCTGCCAAGATCGCGGATTTGACCAAGAGCGCAACCCTCTGAATTTTGCTGGTTGCCGTTGGCCTGAAGCAATTGCAAGCGCTATTTCGGCCAAGGCTCGGCCGCGATAATTATTCCGAACCAAGCCGGTTCTTGAGAGAATGCATGGGTTGAGAAGATGGATTCATGCCCGAAACAAAGGCTGTTGTGGCGGGCTGTTCAAATGTTTTTCTACTTGCCGATGCAGAACCGGCTGAATATGTGGTGCAGCACCTCTTCGGAAGTGATTTCGCCGGTGATTTCCGCCAAAATGGCACACACGGATTCCAGGCGCACTCCCAACAGATCGTAGGGGACTTGAGTGCGAATGTCTTGCATCAATGTCCGCAGCTCCATGTCCGCCCGGTGCAGGGCCAAGCTTTGCCGCAGATTGGGCACCAGGGTTCCCGGGGCCGGGGCCGGGGTTCGAGTTGTCAGGCGGTCGTGGAGGCGTTCCTGGAGAACGTTCAGGTTGTGGCCGGTCTTGACCGAGATTCGCAGTGTTTCAAAGCCCAACCGTTCAAAGTGCAGGGCCTGATCAGGCTCGGCCGGGAACAGGTCGGCTTTGTTCAGCACCACCAGGGTGTTGGCCGCGTTCAGATCGGAAAGCAGCGCTTCTTCATGGGGGGCCAAGGGGCGCGAACCGTCCAGGACAAGCAGCAGCAAGTCCGCTTGAGCCCGCAGCTCCCGGCCCAGGTTTAAGCCGGCCAGTTCCACGGGATCCCCGCTGGGTCTGGTGCCGGCGGTGTCCACCAGCCGGATGGTCAGACCGCGCAGGGAGATAGCCGCCTCGATATAATCACGAGTGGTGCCGGGAACATCGCTGACAATAGCCCGGTCGCGGCCCAGAAGCGCGTTGAGCAGGCTGGATTTTCCGGCGTTCACCGGTCCGGTGAGCACGCACAAGGCGCCGTCGTTCCAGATGCGGGTTGTTTCGTGGTTGCGCAGCAGGCTCAAAACCTGCTCTTGCACTCCAGTCATAGCGTTGAGAAACGTTTCCGGGGCCAGGCACTCCACTTCATCTTCGGGAAAATCCACAGCCAGACAAAGCTGGGCACGCAGGTCTTCAAGGGCGGATTTCAGGGACTGGATGCGTTCATGCAGGCTGCCGGCCAGCTTGGTTTGGGCCAGCAGGGCCGCCGTTGGCGTGACCGCATTGATGACCTCGGCCACGGCCTCGGCTTGGGTCAGGTCCATGCGGCCGTTGAGAAACGCGCGTTGGGTGAATTCGCCAGGATCTGCGGCGCGAACATCGAGAGTTTGCAGGGCTTCAAGAACGGACCGAAGAATCACGGGGGAGCCGTGGCAGTTGATTTCCACCACGTCTTCGCCGGTGAAGGAACCCGGCCCCGGCATGAAGCTGACCAGCACCTCGTCCAGAATCCGACCAGAGGAGTCCCTGAGATGACCGTGATGCAGGCGATAGGGCTTGAGACAGGTTACGTTCGGCCGGGAGGAGGTGAACAGCCGCAAGACCGCATTCAGGCTGTGCGGTCCACTGATCCGGATCAGCCCCACTGCGCCGTGTCCCACGGGGGTGGCCACGGCGGCAATGGTTTCGGTCCGATGGTTGTTCACTTTTCCGAGGTCTGCGCTATGACTGTTTTTTCCGGATCTTCGTTCTTGGGTGCGGGAATGCGGGGCAGAATGAGCACGCGTTTGAGCGGGCCGTCCCCCTTGCTTTTGGTTTGTATCCCGGCAGTGTTCTGCAGCGCCAAGTGCATGATCCGCCGCTGATAGGAAGGCAGGGGCCTGGTGCTCTCACTCTGCCCGGTGGACATGACTTTTTCCGCCAGTTCTCGGGCCAGCCTGCGCAATTCCTCGTCCTGCTTCTCCCGGAAATTGTTCGCGTCCAGCATGATCCGCACGGGGTTGGGCCAACGTCGGGCAACGATGCGACCCAGGATGTATTCCAGGGCGGAAAGGGTTTGACCTGCAGGGCCTATGAGCAGTTCATCGTCGCTGCTGGAGACGGTCACCTTGGTCATGTCGGACTGGTGTTCAATGCTGAAGCGCGGTTCGGGCACTATGGCGGAGCAAAGACGTTCCGCAACATTGCGGATCATCTCGTCCAGGTCCGCCAGCCGGTTTCTGGGCTGGGCCTTGATGCGGGCCTTCTTCGCCCCGACCAGTCCGAAAATGCCCGATGATCCCCCCTCCAGAATGGATATTTCCAGTTCATCCCGGGAACAGGAATAAAACGAGCAGGCCTCGGCAATGGCTTCGTCCACACTTTTACTGAGAAATTCCTTGGCTTCGGTCATCTGCGTGATTTTCTCCTTGCCCTCGAGGAAGGCCTTATCCAAGGGAACATCGCTGCAAAACAAACCGATCAGGCCGCTTTGCGCATGACCCACCACTGCTGGGCTATGGACAGGATGTTGTTCACCAGCCAGTAGAGCACCAGCCCCGAGGGGAAGCTTAGAAACAGAAAGGTGAATACAATGGGCAAAAACATCATGATTTTGGCCTGCATCGGATCTCCCGGGGCCGGAGTCAGTTTTTGCTGCAGAAACATGGTCGCGCCCATGATGATCGGGGTGACGTAAAAGGGATCTTTGGCCGAAAGATCCGCCAGCCAGATGATGTCCGTAAAGGGAACATGACTGATGAAGGGCGCGTGCCGCAATTCTATGGCCCCCATCAGGGCCTGGTACAGGGAGATGAAAACGGGAATCTGCACGGCAATGGGCAGGCAGCCGCCCAAGGGATTGACCTTGTAGGTCTTGTAGAGCTGCATCATCTCCTGATTCATCTTCTGCCGATCGTCCTTGTATTTTTCGCGCAGCTTGAGCATCATCGGCTGCAGCTTCTTCATCTGTTGCATGGACTTGTAGCTTTTTTGCGACAAGGGCCAGAAAAGCAGCTTGATGACGATGGTCAGCAAAATGATGGCCAAGCCGTAATTTTGCACGTATCCGTAAAAGAAGTTCAATACGTGAATCAGCGGTTTGGCGATGATGTCAAACCAGCCGTAATGCAGTGCCGCTTCGAGATTGTTCGGGGCAAGGCTCAGGGAGTCCTTTTCCCGGGGACCAAGATAGTAGGTGGTGGAGAATTGCAGCTCCATGCGGGGATCCAAAACAAACGTCGGCGTTTCAATGACCGCCCGGTGCACGCCGTTTTCCAGTTTGGCCTTGAATATTGGCGACTCAAATGCCGGAACAACGGCGGTCAGAAAGTAATTGCTTTGGATGGCGCCCCAGCGGATGCCGTTTTCGGCCTGGATTCCAGGCAAAAGCTTTTTTTCGCTGCGCTCTTTTTCATATCCACCGGCGTCAAAATACGTGATCTGGGTGGGGGTATATCTGTCCTTGATGGCGCTGAGCACATCGCTGGCCATGGTGAATCCCAGAGTGGCACTGATCTGGTTCAAAGAGTGGTTGCGGACAAAAACTTGTTCCGTGATGAGATAAGAGTCCCCAGAGAACTGCAATTCCCGGATCAATTCCAGGGGGCCGAAGCTGCCGGTGAAAACAAGTGAGCCTGTTTCTCCGGCGAAAAGGGTCAGGTCTTTTCCGGCAACGCTCCATTCCCCCTGCATCCAGGTCGGTTGGCGATTCCAGAGCAACCCCATGGGACGCTTGGCCGGTTCAGGCGAGTTGATCAAATCAATGTGCGGTGATCCAGGCGCAATACCCTGGCGGTACTGGAGCAGAACAAAATGTTCCATGACCCCGCCTTCGGAATTGAGCACGGCTTCATACAAAGGGGTGGTGACGCTCAGGCGCTGCCCCGAAGAAGGCCCGAGGCTTGGTGTGCCCAGGCCCAAATCCAGGGCTGGCGGTTCGCTTGAATCCTTTGAATCCAAAGGTTGCGCGGGTGCCGCAGCCTGAGTCTCCGGGGAGGGAGATATGGGGCTTGGAGCGGGAACAAGAGAAGGGGCTTCGGCTGCGGGGGGAACGGTCCCGGGGGGCTGAGATTGCCGGTCCGGGCCAAAAAACCAGCTCCATAAGACAAGAAACGCCAGGGACAGGGAAATGGCCAGTAAGGCTCGTTTGTGATCCATAAGCTTAAGAGACGAGAGTGTTGGGGTTTGCGTTCCCGGGACGGCTTCCCGGTGATGTTTGCATCGGTTTGCGCGGCCAGTGTTCCGGGACCGGGTCATATCCTCCCGCGCACAAGGGTTGGCAGCGCAAGAGCCGCCAAGCGGCCAGGAGCAAGCCCTTGATTGGTCCATGCCTGTCCACGGCCTGCCTGGCGTATTCCGAGCATGTTGGAAGAAAACGGCAGCATGGAGGAGAGAGCGGGGAAAGCAGCAGCTGATATCCCCGAATGATGAGCATCACTATTCGACGCATAGTCTCGGTCAAGACAAGCTTGGCAGGTAAGGGCCGTTCGTGGCGGTCATGTCGCGGCGGACGCGGCGCGAGGCGGCGAGCAGGTCTTCCCGGATGTCCGTCAGGTGCAGCTTCATGGGATCGACGCCACGTTTGGCAACCACGACAATGTCCCATCCAGGTGGAAACGCCTCGCGCTCCAGGCGAAAAAACTCGCGCACCAAGCGTTTAACACGGTTGCGCTGGACGGCGTTGCCGATTTTACGCCCCACGGAGAGACCCAGGCGAATTCGGGATTGACCGTGCGTTGCTGATCCAGGAAGACAGAACAAAAGAAAATATTTTGAATAATATTTTCTGCCTTGCGAGTAACACGTAAGAAATTCCGGGCGGGTCCTAATCCTGTCGTGTCTCCGGAAACTTAGACGGCCAAGCGTTTTCTGCCCTTGGCCCGGCGACGTCGAAGTATTGCCCGGCCGTTTTTGGTCCGCATTCGAACCAGAAAGCCGTGGGTGCGTTTGCGACGAGTGTTGCTTGGCTGATATGTTCGTTTCATAATATGCTCCTTCGTCGTTCATGAATTGCCTTGATGATCCTTCGGGAGCCAATCGTGCCCGAATCGGATCGCCTTTGGGATTTTTGGTGAAACAGAGTCGTTACTTGCGCCCCGGGAAAGAAGGCGGCTTGAGCTTTGGGATTCCCGAACGTCAAATGTTGAATTCGTCTCATTACAAAGAGCCGCTGACAGAGTCAAGGCATTGGGCGCGCTTTCTTGAGATGCGACCCAAAAGAACGATTTTTCCCAGGCATGCACCCTGTTTCTGGGGAATCCGGCGCGCTGCCAAACCAAGGCCATGTTTTTGCGATGTCCCCAGAATTCGGCAACAAACCGTCTGGGAATAAAAATATGCCAATCCTGGCAAACCGCAGCGGGTCCGGACATGGCGCGCATGGCTTTGCGGATATGCGTGTAAAGGGCCTGCGACTTGGCCATCTGTCCCAGGGCGGGGTGCCAGGGCCCGGCTTCAATGGCCGCGGAAAGATCCTGTTGCGGGGCGAGTCCGATCCTGATGACCGGAATGTTTGCTTTCCATAGAGACAAAAGGGCCAGGGATACGGCCCGGAGGGTGAGTTCAAAGTCCCATGGGACGAATTCTTGACGATGGAATGCTTCGGCCAGGGATGTCCCGTGAAGAACAACGCAGGGATAAATACGCACGGCGTTTGCTTTCAAGGCGCAAGTCTGGAGGAGATCTTTTTCCCAGGAGTCCAAGGTCGCGGCGGGAAGCCCCGGCATCAGCTGGATGCCCAATTCCAACCCGCTTTGCATGACCTGGACGCAGGCCGCGCGAGCCGCGCCGCCTGAATAGCCCCGCCGGGATCGGTGCAGCACCTCGTGATCGAAGCTCTGCACGCCCAGTTCAACCATGTCCAGACCTTTGGACTTGAGCCATTCCAGATGGTTGGGAGTGATCCGGTCCGGCCGGGTGGAGCAGCGGACGTGATTGATCAAGCCTTTTTTCCGAAATTGCATGGCAAGGTCCAGAAAATTGTTTTGCCAGGACTGGGGCAACGCGGTAAAGGTGCCGCCGAAGAACGCGATCCCCATGTCCTTGTGTCCGTGTTTTGCGCGGTGTTGCAAGTTGTCGTTCAGATTCTGATACACGTCTGACAGGCTGGGGCGGCCCGCGCCGGTCTGGAGGTGCTGGGCGCAATAAATGCATCGCCCCGGGCACCCGTGATAGGGTAAGAAGACCGGGAGAATTCTCGGCCGATTTTTTTTCGGTTCAGGATGGCGGATGCAAAGCCAGGTCATGTAATGTCTTCCCCGCCCGGGATAATGCGGTTGAAAAAGTAAACGTTCTCGGCTAGATCAATTTTCGTCAAGGCATGGGTCGCACGATGCGGCATTGACTTGTCGGCTGTTGATCCAAAGATGAGGAGGGCTCGCATGGCATGCATCTTTTGTGAAATCGTCCAGGGCCGTATTCCTTGCGCGCAGGTTTATGCCACGGACACGATCATGGCCTTCCTGGATATTGCTCCGGTTCGTCCGGGCCATGTCCTGGTGATACCCAAAGCCCATTATCCGACAATCGAGGATATTCCAACGGATCTGGGCAATGAACTTCTGACCGCCGTGCAGCGTATTTCGGTTGCGATCCGCCGGGCCGTCGATGCACAAGGCCTGAACGTGATGATGAACAACCACAGGGCGGCCGGGCAATTGGTGGATCATGCCCACTTCCATCTTATTCCCAGGCATGAGCATGACGGGCTGCAACTTTGGCCGCAATCCGCATATCAAACCCCGGAACAGATGCATAAAATTGCCGACTCCATTAAGGCGGCAATAGGTTGATTTTAGAAAAAAAATGTGATTAAGGACATGTTTTACGGCAATATTTCAATCATTCATTTTTTTGCGAGGCGACCATGGGAAAGACACTGACCAAAGCGGAAATCGTGGACACGATATATGAACAGGCCGAGCGAAGCCGCGCCGAGGTGAAGAATTGCGTTGAATCCTTGTTGGGAATCATGAAGCAAGCGGTGAAGCGAGACCACGCCCTTTTGGTCAGTGGATTCGGCAAGTTTGAAGCCTATGCCAAAAAAGCCCGCAAGGGGCGCAATCCGCAAACCAGTGAAACCATCATCTTGGCCCCGCGCAAGGTGGTCGTGTTCCGGCTTTCAAAAAAGTTTCGCAACGAAATCAATCCGCAATAATAAAAGCGGAAAGTTTGCGTGAGGCCAAAACGGTCAGGGCTTTTCTGGCCTGATCCAGACTTTTGAATTCGCCGGCCTGGACTCGCCAGAATCCTTGACCATCCACGTCCGCAAAGACCGTCCGCGTGCCGCTATAACCGGCGTTTCGCATCTCGCGCATCAGATTGTCGGCGTTTTCCCGCCTGGTAAACGCTCCCACCTGCACAAAAAATCGTCCGGGCATGCCCCCCGGCCATCGACCAAGCGCCTCCACACGGACCCGGGCCGTGCCGGGACGGATGACATCCAGTTCCCGGGCCGCGGCATAGGAAAGATCGACAATCCTCTCCCTGGCAAAGGGCCCGCGATCATTGACGCGCAGCACGACGGACTTCCCGTTTTCCAGGTTTGTGACCTTGATTTTGGTCTGCATGGGCAAGATTCTGTGCGCCGCTGTAAGCTCGTACATGTTGTAGACCTCGCCGCTGGCGGTGCGTTTGGCGTGAAACTGCGGACCATACCATGAGGCAATGCCTTCTTCAACGAAACCCTCTGCTGTGGTTATGGGGTGATATGTCTGCCCCAGAACAGTGTACGGCCGAGCCGTGGGCTCCGTCGCCCCGGGGCGCGGCGAGGGCGCGGAAGATGGCCTGGGAGCGCTTTTGCCGGAGCAGCCCTCCATGAGCAGGAGCAGAGGGAGCATGATCGCAACCGCAAGCGTTAGCAAAGGCAATACTGCCGGCCGCCGGGCGGCAAAACCGCGATATTTTTCAGGACAGGTCTTCACCTGCTTCCTCCTCCAGTTCCGACCTGCGCTTGAGCAGTTCCTCAAACCGGATGTCAGCGCCGAGGATACCCAGGATGTCATCTTGGACGTCGAACACGGGAATGGAAACGGTCAGGCAGAGTTTTCCGGTGATGTACGAGCGATAGAAATCCGTTATGCTGAGCTTTCCTGATTGCATCGGCGCGATGAACCAGTCCCGATCCGAAAGATCCTTGCCCGGTTCGTAGGCCTTGTACTTGGCTTTGTATTCTGGATCGGAAATGCTGCCGGTGATCAGGTGCCCTTTGGTGTCCACCAGATAGAGGTACTGGATGAACGGATATTTTTTGAGCACTGCTTTGACCGCCGCAAGAATGCGTTTCGTGTCCATGGACAGAATTTCCGAATCCTCGGCCAGCTTGATCATGATCCGGGAAGCCAGGGCGTGGGCGGTCTTCTTGAGCTGATCAAATTCGGATGAAAAAAGCTGCGGCAGGTAGCGTTTGACCAGCTTCCACATTTCCTGGTTGGAAAATGAGGTGGTTCGGCCGCTTTCGTATGCCTTGAGGATCCGGGCATGGATTTTGCCCACTGCCGGATGACGTTTGTCCACCTGCTGGGAGCCGCGCAAGTCAAAACGGTTGTTGATCCAGTAGGCCACTCCGGCCCGTCCTGATTTGTCCGTGATGATGATCGAGACCGGACGGCCCAGAATCTGTCGGGTGTCGAAGATATTGTATATTTCCTCGTTTTTGAGCAGACCGTCCACATGCACCCCGGCTTTGGTGGCGTTAAAGTCCTTGCCCACAAAGGGGTAGTTGTCCGGGATCGCGTATCCCAGCGCCTGTTCGAAATAATCCGCGATTTCAGCAATGGTTTGGGTTGTCGCGGCATCGTCTTCGCCGGTGAGGGAAATGTATTCAATGGCCAGGGCCTCCACCGGGGCGTTGCCCGTGCGTTCGCCAAAGCCCAGAAGGGTGCCGTTGGCCCCGGAGCAGCCATAGAGCCAGGCCGTGACCGTATTCACCAGGGCCTTGTGAAAATCGTTGTGCCCGTGCCATTCCAGGTTTTGTCCGGGCACTTCGGCATCGTCGGTGAAGGCGCGTACCAGTTTGGCGGTGCAACGCGGCAGGGAGGCACCCGGATAGGGCACGGCATAGCCCATGGTGTCACAAAGTCTGATTTTGGCCGGCAATCCTCCTGCCCTGGACAAAGCCATCAGTTTTTGGGCCAGGGGGATGCAGAAACCGTAGATGTCGGCCCGGGTGATGTCCTCGAAGTGGCAACGCGGAGTGATGCCCCATTCCAGAGCCTTTTCCACGATTTTGAGGTAGCTTTCAGCCGTCTTGATTCGATCCATGCCCAGTTTCAAATAGATGTGGTAGTCGGAAACAGAGGTCAAAATCCCCGTTTCCTTGAGCCCCATGTCCTTGACCAGTTTCAGGTCGTCCATGCTGGCCCGGATCCATCCGGTGACTTCCGGGAAATGATACCCCTTGGCCAGACAGAGCTCCACGGCCTTGCGGTCCTTTTCCGAGTAGAGAAAAAATTCGCATTGCCGCACCAAGCCGCTGTGCCCGCCAAGTTTGTGCAACAGGTCGAAAATATGACTGATTTGTTCCAGGGTGTAGGGTGGTCGGGCCTGTTGACCGTCACGAAATGTCGTGTCCGTGATATACATGGGATCAGCCGGACGCGGCATGGCGAAAGAGTCGTCAAAACTGATTCGGCAGATGTTCTTGTACGGATAGATATCGCGAAACAGCTCCGGGTCGGTGCGTTGATCTATTTCAAAATGCCCCCGGGATCGGTTCAGATGCATCAGGTTCATGGCCAACTCCTTGAAGAAAGTGGTGCAGCCGGTGCTTAACGTGCCCGACTGGCCGTCTTTTTCGCGGAATACCCTGCAAAACGCAAGCGCTTCGATTCCCGGCACGGCATGCCAGCTGTTCAGGCATGTTGGTTTTTAGTTGTTTTAGAGGTTGCATTCCGCTTCAGTCGCAACCATAATGGGAGGAAACACTTCATGCAAAATATAAAAAATCAAAAAAATCGAACATGATCTCCAAGCGAAGGCCTGGACTGCAGGGAGCATTTCGTTTGGTTTGGCAAAGGAAGCGTTTTTTTTTGGGCAACAGTGAGGAAGAAAAAATCCAGTGTCGAGTGATGCGATCGCCCCAAGAATGTAAAGGAGGACATCCATGTTGAGCATCAAAAAAATTCTTTGTCCCGTGGACTTTTCCCCGGTCAGCGAGAAGGTCGCCGAATATGCCCGCACCCTGGCCCTTCCACTGAACGCGGAAATCATTGTGATCCACGTGGTTCCTTCAGGAACGATCTATGCGGATTTCGGCATCCCCTTAAGCAGTATGGAAACGTTTTGCACGACCATGATCACTGAGGGGGAGAAAAGCCTGGTCGAATTCACGCAAAAGCATTTTCCAGAAATGGAGGTTCGCGCAAAAGTGACCTGCGGCGATTTTTCCGAGGAAATTCTGCAGTGCGCCCGGGAGCAGGCCGTGGATATGATTGTCATGGGCACGCATGGCCGGAAGGGCATGGATCGGATCCTTTTTGGTTCGGTGGCGGAAAAGGTCCTGCGCCATGCCCCGTGTCCCGTGGTGGCCGTTCGTCCCTCGTAATTTTTAAAAATCGCAGGAAAGATCATGGGGAAAACCCGTCATGACTGGGGCGGGGAGCAATCTTGTAACCAAATGGAGAGAGCAATGCGAAAGATATTCGTGTCTTCGGTGATTTTTCTGGTGTTGGCGATTTTTGGCTTTCATGCCCAGGCTGACGACTATCTGAAAATGCGTCATGTTAATGAGGCCTATGAGATCATGGGCCAACATCAGCCGGCGTCGGAGGACATCGTGGAAACCTGGCTGTCAAGGGATATGGCCAGGATGGACACCGGTGGAAAAACGTCGGTGATCCTGCGCGGAGACAAAGAGGTGATGTACATTTTGGATCACAGCCAGAGGACTTATTCCGAGATTCCCATGAACATGGCCCGGATGTTCGGCGAAATGGGAGGGACTGAGGAACAGGCCCAGATGATGGCCCAGATGATGGGGGCGATGATGAAGGTCAATGCCAGGGTCGTGGACACCGGAAAAACGCAACAGCTCAACCAGTGGAACTGCCGCGTGTACGAAATGACCCTGGAAATGGCCATGGGCACCACGGAGTCGGAAGTCTGCGCCAGTGAAGACATTGGCGTGGACATGAGCCTGTACTACAAGCTCGGGAATGCTATGATGGCCGGACAGCAGGGGTTCCAGGAGGCGGTCCGGGAAATGGAGAAGATCAAGGGCGTTCCCGTGCGCACGACAAGTACGGCCACGGTCATGGGCGCAACAATGCAATCCAGCGAGGAACTCCTGGAGCATAAAAAAATGTCCCCTCCGGCTGGCAGCTTTGATATTCCGGAAGGGTACAGCAAGCAAAGCTTCATGGGGTCCTGATCGCAGCCCATGCGAACGCATTCCCGGCCTTGATGTTTTCAGTGAGGCGGCATTGCAAAAGCCAGGCACAAACCTGGAATGGGGCAAACTGCGCATGCCTTCCGAGGCTATTTACTGGATTCGCGGACAGCGTTTCGTTACGGCAACCCATTGTAATTTTGGCTGGGGAGGCATTCAGCCAGCAGTTCAACCTCGGCCTTCTTGGTGAAGGAACCGATCTGTTCCCGGCTTTTGACTCAGGAGCGGAGCCATATACGTTGAAAATCTCCCCATTGCTGCGTCGTTGCGGAATGTTCAACCACTCGCGTATGTAAAAATACGCTTGGACCTTGAACTTTTTCCACTCCTTCACGTTGGATTTTTTCAACGGCCTGCAAGAAGAAGTTTTTTCAGCAGTCCCTCACGCCAACACCTCCATGGTCTGGTTGGCGATTTCCAGTTCTTCGTTGGTGGGCAGAATAAAAATTTTGACCGGACTGTCCGGTGTGCTGATTTCCGTGATTTGACCTCGCGCCGCCGCGGCATTGCGTTCTTCATCCAGGCGCACGCCCACGGAGGACAGGGTGGCGCAACAACGGCGGCGCACTTCAGGATCGTTTTCCCCGATGCCCGCAGTGAAACAGACCGCGTCCGTCCCGTCCAGAATGGCCAGATACTGTCCCATATACTGGGTCACCCGACGGCAAAAAACGCGCAGGGCCAGTTCCGCGTCCGCGTCGCCCTCGGTGATGCGGGCGTGAATGTCGCGCATGTCGTTATGCCCGCACATGCCTTTGAGCCCGCTATGCTTATTCAAGATCGCGTCGATTTCCCGAATGGACAGCTTCCTGTTGTCCGCCAGAAAGGCATGCAAGGCCGGGTCCACGTCCCCGGACCGGGTGCCCATGACCAGTCCGGCCAGCGGAGTCAGGCCCATGCTCGTGTCTATGCACTGACCGTTTTTCACCGCGGCCATGGAGCAGCCGTTGCCCAGATGCACCGTGATGCAGGAGGTCCGGGCGAACGGATTGCCCAGAATTTGGGCGCATTTCTTGGCCACGTAAAAGTGCGACGTGCCGTGAAAGCCGTACCGCCGGATTTTCAACTCGGTGTAAAGGTCCTTGGGGATGGCGTAGCGGTATGCCTCCGGCGGCATGGTCTGGTGAAACGCGGTGTCGAACACGGCCACGTTGGGCACGCCGGGCAGCAGGCGCAGGGTCGTTTCAATGCCGGCCAGGCCGCCGGGATTGTGCAACGGTGCCAGGGGGATCTGGGCCTTGATGCCGGCGATGACATCCTTGTTGACCAGGGTCGGAGCGCTGAAGGATTCCCCTCCATGAACGATGCGGTGGCCGATGCCGTTGATTTCCGAAACGTGGCTGATCACCCCGGTCTGCTCGGCAGTGATCAACGCGATCACCCGGGCCAACCCTGTGGCATGATCCTGAATGGGCATTTCTTCGACAAAGGTCTGGTTCCGGTCCGTACCCGGAAAACGCTTATGACGTATCGAGCCGGTCGCCTCGCCGATACGCTCCACCAAGCCCGAGGCCAGGACAATCTGCCTGTCCATATTCAAAAGCTGGTATTTGACCGAGGAACTGCCGGAATTAAGGACAAGTATTTTCATAAGAGGGTCCTGCATTGCATCGGGAGCATTACTTGAGTGGAGTGATACAGGTCTGACAAAAGGCGGGGGTGATTATGAATGCATCGATTGTCCACGACCATATCAATTGAAGGATGCTCCCATTGAATCCTTTAGCCGTTATCGGTTTTTCGGCGTCGGGCATGCTGAGCCTGGATCGCGGTGATGGCCACGGTATTCACTATGTCAGGCACGGTACAGCCCCGGGACAGGTCGTTGACCGGCTTGTTTAAGCCCTGCAGCACCGGGCCGATGGCCACGGCGTTGGCCGCGCGCTGGACCGCTTTGTAGGTGTTGTTGCCGGTATTCAGGTCCGGGAAGATGAATACCGAAGCCCGTCCGGCCACCCGGGAATCGGGCATCTTGGTCATGGCTACGTCGGGGTCGTAGGCTGCGTCATACTGGAGCGGGCCTTCAATGGGCAACTCAGGCGCCAGCTTTTTGGCGATCTCAGTGGCCTCGCGGACTTTGTCCACTTCCTGGCCCGAACCAGAATCTCCGGTGGAGTATGACAACATGGCCACTCGTGGCTCCACCCCGAACTGCATGGCCGTGTCCGCCGAGGCCACGGCGATTTCCGCCAACTGCTGGGCCGTGGGGTTGGGATTCACTGCGCAGTCGCCAAAGACCAGCACCCGATCCGGCATGCACATGAAAAAGACCGAGGAGACCAAAGAGATGCCCGGCTTGGTCTTGATGAACTGCAGGGCCGGGCGGATGGTCTGCTGGGTCGTGGTGATGGAGCCGGAAACCATGCCGTCGGCGTGTCCCTTGTAGACCATCATGGTGCTGAAATAGGTCGCTTCGGCCATTGTATCCCGAGCCACCTCCGCAGTCATGCCCCTGGCTTTGCGCAACGCGTGATAGGTCTGCCAGTAGTCCTCGAACACCTCGGAGGCGGTGGGGTCGATGAATCGGGCCTTGTCCAGGGACAGCCCCATCTGCGCGGCCTTAACCCGGATGGTCTCGGGCTTGCCGAGGATGGACAGATCCACGATGCCCCGGCGCAACAGGATGTCCGCGGCCTGCAGAATGCGGGTGGAGGCGCCTTCGGGCAGAACGATGTGCCTGCGATCCGCCTTGGCTTTCTCGATCAGGCTGTACTCGAACATCACCGGAGTGATCTTGGTGGACTTTTTGGCCTCCAGACGCTGCAAAAGTTCCTTGGTGTCCACATGCTCCTCGAAGGAGCCCAGGGCCGTGGCGATCTTTTTTTGATCGTCCGGCTCGATGCGACCGTACATTTCCATGAGGATGCGGGTGGTCTTGTAGGTGTGACCGCCCGTGGCCAGAATGGGCATGGGCACCCCGGTCCAGCCTTCCAGCAGTTTCATGACCGAGGCCGAGGGTTGGATGCCCCCGGTCAGCACCATCCCGGCGACTTCGGGGTAGGTCTGGGATTGTCGGGTGGCAACACAGCCGAGCATGATGTCGGCCCGGTCTCCGGGCGTAATCACCAGGCAGTTCTTGGATACGTAGTCCAAAAAATTGTTCACCTGCATGGCCGCCACCACATAGTCGTCCACCTGCACGTCCAGCAGTTCTCGACCCGTGATCACCTCGGCATTCAGCCATTTTTTGACGTCGTTGATGGTAGGCTTGCCCAGGGATGGAACTTCGGGAATGACATAGGTCAGACATTCCTCGTGCAACCGGTACTTGCAGCGCAGGCCCCCGATGATTTCGTCCTTGTCCAGGCTTTCGGCTCGGTTGACAATGGTTGCCAGGACATCCAACCCTTTTTCCGTGAAGGTGTCTATGGCTATCTGGGTTTGGACCACGATCTGCTTGGGCGTCTTGCGCTGACCGTTGGCCACGAGAATCACCGGAGATCCAAGGTTGGCCGCGATTTCCGCGTTGATGTCGAACTCGAAGGCCGAGTCCCCGCCGATGAAATCCGTGCCCTCGCAGAGGATGAAGTCGAAGCGCTCTTCCAGGGATTTGTATTTGGCCAGGATGTTTTCCATGAGCACGGCGTGCTCGCCCTGGTTGACCAGGTCCCGGGCCTGTTCCAGGCTGTAGGCGTAGGCGTCCTGGTAGGTCTCGTTGAGGTGGAACTGGGTCAGGATCAGGTTGGTGTCATGGTCTCGTTTGCCGTTGCCCTGCACGCTGATCACCGGCCTGAAAAAGCCCACCCGCCGGATGTCGCGCATGAGCATCTGCATCAAACCGAGACAGATGGCGGACTTGCCGCTACGCGACTCGATGTTGATGACAAAGAGGTTTTTGGCCATGTCCGCTCCTTCTTGCCTTTATTCTATAGCGATTTCGCGTACAATTCCACTACGTGCCTGACCGGGATGGAAAAAGATCAGAAAAGAGTTGTCGGCATGACATTCATCATGACGATGCCCACGATGCCCACCACCAGTCCATACAGGAGAAAGGGCCAGAAGGTTTTGCGCAAGATCGCGCCTTCCATGCCGGACAGGCCGACCACGGCGCAGACCGCCACGATGTTGTGGATGCAAACCATGTTGCCCATGCCTCCGCCCACGGCTTGGGCCGCAACAACAACCTGACGCGGCAGGGCAAGCTGGGTGGCCATGCCCCACTGGAACTCGGCGAAGAGCAGGTTGGAAACCGTGTTCGATCCGGTGATGAACGAGCCCAGACCGCCTACAAAGGAGGCGAAAAGGGGCCAGCCCTGTCCAACCAGCTCGGAGAGAGCCTTGGCCAGGGCCAGGGGCATAGAGGGGAAGAGGTTGGGATTCAAGACCTCGCTATTGATGCCGGAGCCGCGGAAGATGGACACCAGGGCTACGGCCGGGAACAATGCGATGGCCGGGTTCTTCATCCGTTTGAAGGAGTCTAGCCAGGCCGTCTTGACCTTGTCCCAGGACATGCCGTGAATGAAGATGGTCAGTATGGCCACAACCATGAACGGAATGGTCCCGGGCAAATAGAGATAGGCAATGGAACCGCTCACGCTTTCATACCCCAGGATGCTTTTCCAGGCGATGGACCGGGAGGAAAGCCAGTCCTTCAAACCCAGTTGATCAATGCGGGTGATCACCAGAATAGTACCGATCAGCACGTAGGGCAGCCAAGCCTTGAACTGGCTCATCCGGGCCCTGAATTTGCGGTCCTCGACCCTGGTACTGACCGAGCCGGTCCATTCGGGATCCCAGTTCTTTTGCGATCCAAAGGTCCAAACGTCCTTGGGCACGGCAATGCCCCGATTGGCGCCCCAGACCACGACGCCCAGGCCGACCAAGCCGCCGACCAGAGACGGAATTTCAGGCCCCAGGAGCCAGGCGAAGAACAGGTAGGGAACGGAAAAGGCCGCCGCGGCGAAAATGCAGAATTTCCAAGCCGCAAATCCTTCGGCCCAGGAACGGTTCGGGCCGAAAGTGCGGGAAATAAATCCCAGCATAAAAATGGGCAGGATAAAGATCATGGGCAGGTGCATCAGTGTGGCCCATTTACCGATGATTACGCCGAAGGTTTCATAGTTGGTGAAATTCAAACCCACGACGCCGGTGGCTACGGTGTCGGCCACGAGCTGCTTCAGGGGGCTGAGTCCGATGATCACCGGGGTGCCCACGGCGCCGAAGGTCACGGGGAAGGAGTTGAATACCAGACAGATAACTGCCGCGGCCAAAGGCGGAAAGCCCAGGGCCAAAAGCAGCGGCGCGGCCAGGGCCGCAGGTGTTCCGAAACCGGCCGCACCCTCAATAAAGGCCGCGAATAGATAGCCGATGATGATGGCCTGCACGCGCATGTCCGGGGAGATGCTCTGCATGCCGTACTGGATGGTTTCCATGCCCCCGGAGTCACGCAGGGTGTAGAGGATCAGGATCGCACCGAAAACGATGATCAGGATGCCCACGGCCGTGATGATGCCTTCAATGGACAGGGCCGCGACATACCCGACGGGCAGACTCCAGACCGTGATCCCGGCCACGGCCGTGGCCAGCCAAGCCAGCGGCATGGCTCTGGTGGCTGGCCAGCGCAGGCCTGCCATGAGCACCAAGGCGAGAACAATGGGAAGCGCGGAAACGAGCGCCAGGGCTCCGAGAGACATGGACAGCCCCTTGTGGAGAAGTCAGGTTATGAACGTTTCGAAGGGAAATACCCGTTTGGTTATCCGTTTCGTCCCATCATAGTCCTGCCCTACCGGTTGAACAGAAGCGTCTTTACCGCGGTTATCCCCACATTATAAACATCACCAAGGGCAGCGCCGGCCCGGCGGCCGGTGCTGCCCGGACTCTCAAACTCTAGGCGCCGGCCTGTCCGGAATCGCAGGGCTCAATATCCGCACCGGGGCGGACGTGCTCCGCGGTCTCCGTGAGCACGCAGGCCGGGAGCGGGGCCGGTTGAGTTTCGCTGTACGGGTTGGTTTCGGCCATCAGGTTCAATATCCGCCACCGCTCGTTGATTTCCTGTTCCATGGCGGCCCGCAGTCTCGCGGCTGCTTCCGGCGAGGACTTGGCCAGGGCCGCGAAGCGGTTTTCGCCCATCAGGAATTCCTGGATGGTGCCGTCCGGGGCCTTGGAGTCGATGACCAAGGGGTTTTCGCCCCGGTGCGCTCGGCGGGGGTCATAGCGGAACAGTGGCCAGTATCCGGATTCCACGGCCCGCTGGGTCTCCTCCTGGGACTTGCCCATGCCTTTTTTTAGTCCTTGATTGATGCACGGGGCATAGGCGATGATGATAGACGGCCCCTTATAGCTTTCGGCTTCGGTCAGGGCCTTGAGGTACTGGTTCTTGTTCGCTCCCATGCCCACTGTGGCTACATAAACGTAACCATAGGTCATGAGCATCCGGGCCATGTCTTTCTTGCGCATCTGCTTGCCCGCCGCGGCGAACTTGGCGATGGCGCCGGTGGGCGTGGCCTTGGAGGATTGGCCGCCGGTGTTGGAGTAAACCTCCGTGTCCATGACCAGTACGTTGATGTCTTCTCCGGAGGCCAGTACGTGGTCCAGTCCACCGAAACCGATGTCATAAGCCCAGCCGTCGCCGCCGAAGGACCATACGGATTTCTTGGTGAACAGATCCGCGTTGGCCTTGATTTCCCGCAGCTGCGGATCCGTCGCGTCCGCCAGCAGGCTTTTTAGTCTGGCGCCGGCGGTCTTGGATGCTTCAGGATCGTCCTTTCCGGCCAGCCAGGCGCGCATGGCCGTGGCCACCTCGCTGTCCGGGCCAGTGTTCAGGACAGCTTCCATGAGTTCGGCCAGGCGGTCCCGGCGCTGCTTGATGCCCATGGCGATGCCGAAGCCGAACTCCGCGGCATCCTCGAACAAGGAATTGCCCCATGCCGGGCCGTGACCGTCCTTGTTCACCGCATAGGGCGTGGTGGGGGCGGAGGCTCCCCAGATGGAGGAGCAGCCCGTGGCATTGGCCACGATCATGCGTTCGCCGAAAAGCTGGGTCATGACCTTGACGTACGGGGTTTCGCCGCAACCGGCGCAGGCTCCGGAGAATTCCATGAGCGATTTCTGGAACTGGCTGCCTTTGACCGAGGTTCGACTCATTACGGTGTCCTTGAGCGGCACGGTCAGGGCAAAGTTGTAATTGGGGACCTGGGTCGGGGTTTGCGTGGCCAAAGGCTTCATGACCAGGGCTTTTTCCTTGGCCGGACAGATGTCCGCGCAGTTGCCGCAACCCATGCAGTCCAGGGTGTTCACCTGGATGCGGTAGCTGAATCCCTTGAGTTCCTTGCCCTTGGCCTCGACCATGTCGAAGGCCGCGGGGGCCCCGGACAGTTCGCCATCCGAGGCCAGCACGGGCAGCAGGGCCGAATGGGGGCAGACAAAGGAGCACTGGTTGCATTGGATACAGTTGTCGGGAATCCATTGCGGGACCATGATGGCCACGCCGCGTTTTTCATACTGGGACGTGGCCGTGGGGAAGGTGCCGTCCGGGGTGAAGCAGGACACGGGCAGCTTGTCGCCTTGCTGGGCCAGCATGGGCCGCATCACCTTGGTTACGAATTCCGGTTCCTGGCGAGCGGCCGGGGCGTTTATTGCAACGTCGGCCCAGGAGACCGGATAATCGACGGTTTGGATGGCTTCCGCGGCCCTGTCCACGGCGGCTATGTTCATGTTCACGATCTTGTCGCCCTTGGCCCCATAGGCCTTCTTGATCGAATCCTTGAGCATGGCCACGGCCTGCTCAAATGGAACGACATTGGCCAGCTTGAAGAAGACCGTCTGCATGATCATGTTGATCCGGCCGCCCAGCCCGACTTCCTGGGCGATCTTGACCGCGTCGATGGTATAAAATTTCATTTTTTTGGCGGCGATGCCCCGCTTCAGGGAAGCCGGCAGATGCGTTTCCAGTTCATTCAGGGACCAGGGGGCGTTGAGCACGAAGGTGCCTCCGGGCTTGGCCCCTTCCAACAGATCATAGGCCGTGACGTAGGCCGGGTTGTGGCAGGCCACGTAGTCGGCCTGGGTGATCAGATAGGTGGACTGGATGGGCGACTTTCCGAAGCGCAAATGGGAAATGGTGATGCCGCCGGACTTCTTGGAGTCGTAGGCGAAATAGGCCTGGACAAACATGTCCGTGGCGTTTCCGATGATCTTGATGGCCTGCTTGTTCGCGCCCACGGTGCCGTCCGAACCCAATCCCCAGAACTTGCACTGGATGGTGCCGGACGGAGTGACGTCTGGAAAAGAGAGATCCAGAGGCAGGGAGGTGTGCGTGAGATCGTCCTCAATGCCGACCACAAAGTGATTCTTGGGTGAGGCATCAGTCATGTTCTTGAAGACGGCGGCGACCATGGCCGGACTGAACTCCTTGGAGCCCAGGCCGTAGCGGCCGCCCAGAAATTTGACGCCGGTCAGGCCGCGTTCCAGGGCTGCCGCGGAAACGTCCATGTACAAAGGGTCTCCCAAAGCTCCAGGTTCCTTGGTCCGGTCCAGCATGGTCAAGGTCTTGACCGTGGCCGGAAGCACGCTGAACAATGCATCCGGAGCAAAGGGGCGATACAGGCGAACCTTGATCATTCCGACCTTTTCGCCTTTGGCCAGAAGGTGGTTGACCACCTCCTGGATGGTTTCGCAGCTGCTGCCCATGGCGATGATCACCCGTTCCGCGTCCGGCGCGCCCACGTAGTCGAAGAGTTTGTATGGACGTCCGGTGAGTTGGCCGACTTTCTTCATGTACTCGGCGACTATGGCCGGAACTTTTTGGTAATAGGTATTGGCTGCTTCCCGGCCCTGGAAGTAGATGTCCGGATTCTGGGCCGTGCCGCGGATGCGCGGGTGCTCCGGATTCATGGCTCTGGTCCGGAATTCGGCCAAGGTTTCGGCGTTCACGAGCTTGCCCATGTCCTCATAATCTGCAACCTCGATTTTCTGGATTTCATGGGAGGTGCGGAAGCCGTCGAAAAAATGCATGAAAGGCACCGAGGCCTCTATGGCGCTCAGATGGGCGATCATGGCCATGTCGTGGGCTTCTTGGACCGAGTTGGAGGAAAGCATGGCAAAGCCGGTCTGACGGGTGGCGTAAATGTCCTGATGGTCGCCGAAGATGGACAGGGCGTGGCCGGCAACGGCCCGGGCCGAGACGTGGAAAACGGCCGGCAATAGTTCGCCGGAGATTTTGTACATATTCGGGATCATCAACAGCAGTCCCTGGGACGCGGTGAACGTGGTGGTCAAGGCGCCGGCGGCCAAAGACCCATGCACCGCTCCGGCCGCTCCGGCCTCGGACTGCATCTCGCGGATGGACAGTGTTTGTCCCCAGACGTTTTTGCGGCCCTTGGCGGCCCAGTCGTCGCAAACCTCGCCCATGCTCGAGGACGGGGTGATGGGATAAATGGCGGCGACTTCGCTTAGGGCATAGGCCACATAGGATGTGGCGGTGTTGCCGTCGATGCTTTGCATTTTCTTGGCCATGTGAAAACCTCCGTGGGTAATAATTTTGGATCGGGCGAGCGGCTGTATATTCGGAACGCCTTGCTCTCGCCGGGAATTGTGCCTGAGATAAGCAAAAACGAAACATGGCACATGGTCGCATACCCTGCAGGCAGAAAAAGGTGAAAGGAGGAAAATAAGAGGTATGCGTCCGGGAAAAAGATGCATTGGCTGAAAGGGTGTTTTATGCTATCGGATAATTCCGGGGCAGCGCAAGGGTTTTGCGAAAGAAATCAGCTATGGCGGGGGAAAACATCCAGGTTGCGGACATCGTTGTCAGTTCATTCCAGATTCCGACAGACTTTTTACGCTTCCATCACAAGGAGGACCCATGACTCCTAAACCGCGAACACATTCCGTCAACGTCCTTTTGCTCTATCCCGAGATTCCGGATACATTCTGGAGTTTCAAACACGCTTTGAAATTCGTGCGTAAAAAGGTCTCCTCGCCCCCGTTGGGATTGTTGACCATTGCGGCCATGCTTCCAAAGCATTGGAATTTGCGTCTGGCGGATTTGAATATCCGGGGATTGTCCAGGTACGATCTGACCTGGGCGGAGTATGTTCTGATCAGCGCCATGACCGTGCAGCGGAAATCATCCCGAGAGGCGATCAAGAGGTGCAAGGAGGCCGGCTTGACCGTGGTCGCCGGCGGTCCGCTGTTCACGGTGGAGCATGAGCATTTTCCCGAGGTTGATCATTTTGTGCTCAACGAGGCCGAACTGACCCTGCCTGAATTTTTGAAGGACTTGGCCAAGGGGAGAGCCAAACGAATTTATTCCTCGGATACGTACGCCGACATCGAAAAGGCGCCTGCTCCTCGCTGGGATCTGCTGGAAATGAAGCAGTACGCGAGCATGAGCGTCCAGTACTCCCGGGGATGCCCGTTTAATTGCGAGTTTTGCAATATCACGGCATTGTTGGGCCGTACGCCGCGCAACAAAAGCGCCCCTCAGATGATTGCCGAACTGGACAGTCTGTACAATCAGGGTTGGCGGGGCGGAGTCTTCTTTGTTGACGACAACCTGATCGGAAACAAGCGCCGGCTGAAAACCGAACTGCTGCCCGCCTTGATCAGCTGGAGAAAAAACAAAAAGGGCGTCCCCTTCGGTACCGAGGCATCCATCAACCTGGCCGACGACGAAGAACTCTTGAGCATGATGGTTCAGGCCGGCTTTGATACCGTGTTCATCGGGATTGAAACGCCCAACGAAGCCAGTTTGGCCGAATGCGGCAAAGGGCAAAACATCCGCCGCGATCTGATTCGAGACGTGAAACGCATTCAGCGCTTCGGGATCCAGGTCCAGGGAGGATTCATCGTTGGTTTTGACCATGACGAGCCAGCCATATTCACTCGCCTTGTGGATTTCATCCAAAAAAGCGGCATCGCCACAGCCATGGTCGGTCTTTTGCAGGCCCCTCCCGGCACCAGGCTTTACAACAGGCTCAAGCATGCCGGACGGCTGCAGGAAGGAATTTCCGGCGACAATGTGGATGGAACCACGAACATCCTGCCGGTCATGAATATGGAATTGCTGTGTAACGGGTACAAGGAGATCCTGAAGAACATCTATGCGCCCAAGGCCTATTACAAACGGGTGATGACCTTTCTGCGGGAGTACAACCTGCCGAGCAACAAACATCCATGGCGTATCCGGCGCATTTCCGAAAGCCTGATGGCCCTGTCCCGATCCATGATCAGCCTGGGCATCCTGGGACGGGAACGGTTCCACTACTGGAAACTCTTTTTCTGGACCTTGTTTCGCCGGCCAAAAGCCCTGCCCTTGGCCGTGACCCTGGCCATCTACGGCTATCACTTTCGGCGGGTGTGTGAATTGCGAGTCTTGTAGCAGCAAAGACATCAGCCAGCGCAATACCATGGCCCAGGGCACCCGCTTTTGCGGACTGGAACTGGCGGCCTGTCGTCTTCGGATCTTCAAGGCCATGGGGTTGGGGCTGCTTTTGCCCAGCGCGAATCCTGCCTGCACTGCTTCAAGGATCTGGTGGGGCCCGCCCCTGGCCCCATTGCAGGGCCGGCGGCCAACAGGACCGATATGCCTGCCAGGGAGGCCATAGGCCGGTTTTTCTCAGGCAGGGAAGGACACTGGAAAAATTCCAGTAAAGTCATGCTTGGTGCACGATCCGTCCGTCGAAGACGGTCATGGAGACTTGAGTGTCAGCGATGCTTGAGGGATCGACGTTAAAAATGTCCTGGTCCAGGACGATCATGTCCGCGAATTTTCCAGGGGTGACGCTGCCGTGGAGGTGGCCCAGGCCGTAGGCCCGTGCGGGGGAAATGGTGTACGCGGCCAAGGCTTCGTCCAGGCTGATCTTCTGTTCGGGATGCCAGCCGCCCCAGGGAGTCCCGTCCATTCTGGCCCTGGTCACCGCGGCCTGGATGCCCGCCAATGGAGTGGGATCGCAGACCGGGCAATCCGAGCTGAACAGCAGGGGCACCCCGGCATCGAGGATCGAGCGGAAAGCATAGGCATGGCGGCCCACCGCACCGGCGCACTGATCGATCATGTTGATGTCCAGGATCATGTTCGGCGGCTGGGCCGTGACCGGCATGTTCAGGCCGGCCAAACGGCGGATGTCCTCCTGGCGGATCACCTGGACGTGTTCAATGCGGTGCTCCAGGGCCAGGGGCGGCGCGTCTGGCAAACGCTGCTCTTGCAGTTTCTGAAACAGGGTGATCAGCTCCCGGTTGGTCCGGTCGCCGATGGCATGGACCATCACGGACAGGCCGGCCTCTTCGGCGGCTTGGGCTTCCCGGAGCATTTCGTCCGGGGACAGCACGCACAGGCCGGTGGTCTTGGTGTCCAGGTAGGGTTCGAGCATCCAGGCCGTGCGAGCGCCCATGCCGCCGTCCATGAAGTATTTCAGGTGTCCCAGACGGAGGTATTCGTCGCCTAAGCCCGTGCGCAGGCCGATTTCCGCGGCCGCGGCCCGGTTTTCTCCGGGCAGGCTGGTCCAGCAACGCAGAAGCAAGCTTCGTTCCTGACGCAGAGCCTGCCAGGCCCGGAAGGTCAGGGCGGACTCGGAGATGTTTCCGGCCAGGCGCACGTCGTGAATTCCGGTCAGGCCCAGGGCGTGCAGTCCTGCCTGGGCCTCGTGCATGACCTGCAGGACCCGGACAAAGGAGGGTTCCGGGATGGAGCTTTTCACGCAGTTTACGGCCTCCTCGCGGAGCACGCCGGTCAGTTCTCCCCGGGGATCCAGCTCGATCAGTCCGTTGGAGTTTTTCGCCGTGTCCGGTCCGACGCAAGCCAGTTCCAATGCTCGGGAATTGGCCACGGCCAAGTGCAGGTCGCAGCGCCAGATGAGCACGGGGCGGTCCGGGCAGGCTTGGTCCAGATCCTGGCGCAGGGGCAGACGGTTTTCCGGCCAATCGGATTCGTTGAAGCCCTGGCCTTGGATCCAGCCGTCCGGGGTCTCGGTCTGGTTTTGGGCTCGGAGCAGAAAGAGGCAGTGGTCCAGGCTCTGGGCCATGTTCAGCGGCACGCCCCGGCGGCCCATGGCCCATTGGTAGTAGTGGAAGTGGGAGTCCCAGAAACCGGGCAGAACAAGCCGGCCTCCCAGGTCGATGCGCCGGGTGTGCGGCCCGCCGGACAGAGGTGACCTGACCTCGGGGGAGACGTCGAGGACGGTCCTGCCCCGGACTGCCACGGAAGCGGCCCAGGGCATGTCCGGATCCATGGTGCGGATCCGCGCGTTATCCAGGATCAGTTCAGGCAGCGGCACGGGCAATTAGAGCAAAAAGCCTTGGGGAAAAGGATCGTGTTCGTCCAGGACGAATTCATGGCGCCCGGTGATCTGGGCGCTGCCGGAGATGCGCACGGCGACCGCGGGAAAATTGCCCACCGTGAGGGTCTGCTGGATGCCGGCCGTGAAGGCCGTGCCCAGGGGCCCGGTATTGACGTATTCCTGACCGGGGAACAGGCAGCCTCGGTGAGAGAGCAGGGCCAGCTTGGCCGCGGTGCCGGTGCCGCAGGGCGAGCGGTCCAGGTGGCTTTCCCCGTAGACAACCAGGCCGCTGCCTTCGCACCCGCCCGAATGACGGTAGAATTCAACGACATCCACGCTGGTCGCATCAAGGTGTTGCGGATGGGCAACATGCACCTGTTCGTTGGCCAGGTCAATAATACGCATGCCCAGGTCGACCAGTGCGCGGTGGGTCAATTCAACGGACTGCAACGCGGACTGGTCCAAGTCGACCAAGGCGAAAAAACCCCCGGCATAGACGAGATCGATGCGGATGCGCTCCAGCTGGCCGGGCACGTTGATGCCGACGTCGGTTTTAAATGCAAAGCAGGGCACCGTGGTCAAGGAAATCGAAATAACGCGACGATCCCGGACCCGGGCGACCACTGGCAGGCAGCCTGCGGGCGCGTCCACGAGCAGGTCCAGATCGTATTCGTCCTCTTCTGAAGCCTGAGGAAGTTGCAGAGCCCCGGTTTCCAAAAAGGCGGTCGCCGCGCCGATGGTGGCATGGCCGCAGAGGTGGGGATAACGGCGGGCGTCCATGTAGATCAGTCCGAAAGCGGCTCCCGGAGTAACGGGTTCGGTGACCGCCGCGGCCACCATGTCCCGGTGGCCGCGCGGTTCCCTGGTCAGGAGCAGCCGGATATGATCAAGACGGTTCTGGAAAAAGGCGCGCTTTTGGGCCATGGTCGCGCCAGGAATCGAACCGGTTCCGCCGATGATCAGCCGGGTTGGTTCGCCCGCGGTATGCGAGTCAATGGTGGTGATGCGTTGGGGGTAGAGGGCCTGGAAGGACCGGCACGTGAAGGGATTGTTCATCCTATTGCGCCGGCAGGAGGCCGCAGTGTTTCGGCGGCACGTGCACGTCCACGGCGCAGCCGATCTTCAACAGCCGCTGGTCCACGAGGTTGATCACGTGCATTTCCAGGCCGTTGTCCAGATGGACGAAGTAAATGACTTCCCCGCCCATGTAGCTGCGGTCCTTGATCAGTCCGGTGAAGCGGTTTTCCGTTCCGCCGCCGTTGATTTCACCCTTGGGCGCAACGCTCGGTTTCTGGGCCCGGATGACCAGCTCGACGCGACTGTTCTCGGCCCAGTCCTTGGGATGGGCCACCTGAAAGACAGCACCGTCATCCAGTTTGATGCGGTACAGACCGTTTTCCTGGTCGATCACGGTGCCGGGAAAGAAATTGGACGTGCCCAGAAAGTCGGCCACGAAACGGTTCACCGGGAAGTTGTAGACCTCCTCGGGCGGCCCCTCCTGCTGCAACAAGCCGTCCTGCAAGACCACGATCCGGTCGGACATGCTCAAGGCCTCGCGCTGGTCGTGGGTCACGAAGATGGTGGTCACGCCCAGCATCTGCTGCAGGTTGTCGATCTCCCGGCGCATCTCCTCGCGCAGGTTCTCGTCCAGAGCCGACAGCGGCTCGTCCATGAGCAGCACGTCCGGTTCGATGACAATGGCCCGGGCCAAGGCGATGCGCTGCTGCTGGCCCCCGGAAAGCTGGGCCGGATAGCGTTTCTCCACGCCCGGCAAACGGACCATTTCCAGGGCCGTCTTCACCTTTTCCTGGATTTCAGTCTTGGGCATGTTGCGGTACTTCAGGCCGAAGGCCACGTTGTCGAAAATGGTTTTGTGCGGGAACAGGGCGTAGTTTTGAAAGATCATGCCCAGGTTGCGCTTGTGGATGGGCACGTCGTTGACCCGTTTGCCCTTGATCAGGATGTCCCCGCCGCTGGGGTGCTCCAGGCCGGCGATCATTCTGAGAATGGTTGTCTTGCCGCACCCGGAAGGGCCGAGCAATGTCACCAGCGTGCCCTGTTCGATGTCCAGGTCAATGGGTTTTACGGCGCGGATCTTGCCAAAATTTTTGTATAGGCCCCTGAGCTGAACGGCAAAGCCGTTGGCAGTGGAATGCACGGCGAGAAACTCCCTTTGTTGCAGGTTTACGATCCATTGTCCCGCACGGGTTTTTCATCAGGCGAAGGAATGGCTCCGCTTTCCCGGGAGGAATACGTCAAGGTCGCACCTTTTTTTGCGGGGGGCCATCCCTTCGCCTGTGACAATGGATTGTTAAAGTAATTTTTTGTCCTTCAGCCACTGTTTTGCAACACTGGTCACGTCTTTATGCTCCACGTCGACATCGGCGTTGAGACGTTGCATGGAATCAGTGTCCAGGTTCTCAGCCAAAGGCTTCAGGATTTCCCTGATTTCAGGGTGCTTGTCCAAGACCTCTTTTCTCACGACCGGCGCCGGATTGTATACCGGAAAAAAGTTCTTGTCGTCATCAAGGTTGACCAGATCAAAGGCGGCAATGCGACCATCCGTGGCAAAGCCCATGGCGGAGGTGACCTGGTTGTTTCTCAAGGCCAGATAGGTCAGGCCCATATCCATCCTTTTGACGGCCCGGACCGGCATTTGGAATTCATAAAGCTCCATGAGCGCCCTGAATCCGTCAGGTCTTTCCCAGAATTCCGCCTCCAGGGCAAACGTGATGTCATCAGGTTTTTTTTCAACGTGTCGGCCAAAATCACTGATGCTTTTTACGCCCAGTTGCTCAGAGTCTTCCTTGCGCATCATGATGGTATAGGTGTTGTTGAAGTCAACCGGATCCAGCCAGACAAGGCCTTTTTCGGCGTCGGCCTCCTTGACCCACTCATAGACCTTTACCGGGTCGGTCATGATTGCGATATCCTCTTGGTTGTAAAAAACCGTATACGCCGTGCCCGTGTATTCAAAATACATATCGATTTGTTTGTTTTCCAGGGATTGCCTGGCAATCGCCGTCCCCACGCCTGTTCGCAATTCAACGTCGAATCCATGCTTTTCCAGAAGCAATTTTGCCAGTTCGGGCAGAATATATTGCTCTGTGAAATTTTTTCCACCGATAGTAATTTTTTTGTCCTGGGCCAACAGGCTGTCCGGTACCAGCAGACATGCGCAAACCAACGCTATTGCCACAACACAACATGAAACTTTTTTTTGCATGAGAAACTCCTTTGTTTAAATTTTTACGAAAGAAAAATTCACGTCGTCAGTCAGCAAGTCTGATTCCTTTTGGAATGATGATCACCCCGATGAGTTCAATCAGATAGTCGCCGATCAGGGCCAGCAGGATCACCGGAAGGGCGCCGGCCAAAAGTTTGTCCGTTTGCATCAGATTGATCCCGGTGAAAATGAGATCGCCCAGGCCGCCTGCACCGATAAGGTAGCCAAGGGCGGCGGTGCCGATATTGATGACCAGAGCAACCCTGATGCCGGTCAAGATGACGTTCATGGCGTTGGGGAGTTCGATTTGAAACAGGATTTTTCGGGGGGTCATTCCAATGCCCTTTGCTGCGTCAATGATGGCCGGAGATACGGAAAGGATGCCGGCCAGGGTGTTTCTGGCAATGGGCAGGGTTGAATAAATGAACAGGGCAAAAATCGCCGGTTTGGACCCTATTCCCAGAAAACTCATGACAATGGCCAGAACAGCCAAGGAAGGGATGGTCTGCCCAAGCCCGATGACATACATGACAATCCCGGCGTATTTTTTGAATTTTTTTCTGGAAACAAATATGCCCGCGGCCAGGCCGGTTACAATGGCCATGCCCATGCTGATCAAAACAAGGTGCAGGTGTTGCCTGACAAGGAACAATACATATTCCTGCTCCCAGGGATCGGAATAATATTCTATCAGGCCGACCCGTTCAGCACCAATTCCCATGATGAAGAACAGGGCCAGGAGAAAAAAGCGATACCCTTTTGTTGTTGTACTCATCGACAGATCCTCAAATTTTCAAGCCTTTGGGAGTAAGCAGCCGCTCCAAGGAACTCATGCCCAAGTCCACGAAGACAGCCAGGAGCGAAACACCCAAGGCGCCCGTCAGAATCATGGCCTCGTGTGAACGGGCGATTCCCTGCTGAATGAATACGCCAAGTCCGCCCGCGCCGACATAGGCGGCAATCGCGGCGATGCCAATGTTCATGACCGCGGCGGTTTTGAGGCCGGCCAGGATGACGGGTACGGCCAATGGGATTTCAACTTCCCGCAACAGTTGCCATTTGGTCATGCCCATGCCTTTTCCGGCGTCCACCAAAGCCGGGTCCACGTTTTTTATGGCGATGTAGGTGTTCCGGATGATTGGCAATAGGGAGTACAGCACCAGGGCGATGACCGCGGGGACCTTGCCCAGACCATGGCCGACAAGGGCAAGAACCGGAAGCATCAGGCCGAACAGGGCAATGGAAGGAACGGTCATGATGATATTGGCTCCACCAAGGACTTTCTGGGCCAATTCCTTTTTTTTGGTGATCAAAACGCCCAAAGGCACGCCTATGCACATGGCGATAACCAGGGACAGGGCGACCAGCCAGACGTGCTCCCAGAGCAGAAAAAAAGTCCTGGAAAGATTTTGATCAAGAAAAGTCAGCAGATCCATAATAGTTATCCTCGTTACTCGTCATGATCATCCGCGTAGAGTTCCAAAATGGCCTTTTGAATGTTTTTGTAGCTGATGGTTCCAGCAAATTTGCCATCGTCGTCCATGACGGGAAAATTCATCACATCATGCAAAAGCATGGCTGATAGGGCGTCCCGCAATGGTTCTCTGGTGCCCAGTTCCTCGGGAAAGCTTTCAGCCAGGTCCTTGAGCTTCCCCTGCTCGTATTTGAGAAGCTTTGGCGTGACATGACCCAGGACTTTGTCTCCCTTAAGCACGATGGCAAACTTTAATCCTTGTTCCTCCATCATTTTCAGGGTTTCCTCGGCATTGCTTTCAGCCTGAACGATATTCTTGGGATGGGGGTTGATGGCGTCTCGAATTTTTAACAATCCAAGAACCTTGAGTGCCCTGTCCGCGCCCACGAAGTCCGATACGAACTTGTTGGCCGGGCGCATCAGAATGACTTCCGGGGTGTCAAATTGAACAAGTTTCCCGTCCTTGAATATGGCGATTTTGTCAGCCATTTTTATCGCTTCGTGGATGTCGTGAGAAACAAAGGCGATGGTTTTTTTGAGTTTGGCCTGAAGCTTCAAGAATTCATCCTGGATCTGGTTTCTGTTGATGGGATCGATGGCTCCGAAGGGTTCGTCCATGAGCAAAATTTCCGGGTCGGCGGCCAACCCCCTGGCCACGCCGACCCTTTGCTGCTGTCCGCCGGACAGTTCCACGGGGTAGCGGTCCCGATAGATTTTCGGGTCCAGTTTTACCAGATGCAAAAGTTCGTCAGTCCGGTCCTTGATCTTTTCTTTGTTCCACTTGAGCATTTTGGGGACAACGGCGACATTGTCGGCAATGGTTTTATTGGGGAAAAGCCCTATTTGCTGGATGACATACCCCATGCTGAGCCTGAGTTTTTGGGGATTCACGTCCATGATGTTCTTTTCGGCAACGCGGATGTTGCCGCTGGATATGCTCTCGAGCCTGTTGGTCATTCGCAAAAGAGTTGTTTTGCCGCATCCTGACGGCCCCAGAAAAACAGCGGTTTCCCCCTGTTTGATCTCAAAAGTGACGTTGTCGTTGGCCGTGACCGCGTTTTTTCCCACTCCGAAAAATTTGGTCACGGAATCGTATTCAATCATATTCCACTCCGCTGCATGCTGTTTTGTGTGTTATATCGCCAGGATGTATTCTTTTCTTGTTTCGAGCGTGCATGCGTGGTGTCGCTCAACGGGGACGCATGGCGATGCGCCCCCGTTGTTCCCTGGTTTGTTTTTCCGGGAAATCTTTATTTCCGGATGGGAACTAACTCGTGGCCATGATCCGATCCCACTGCTCGGCCCACTCCACCTGCTTGCTGTTCCAGTAGATGGGATCGGCGAACAGATAGCCTTCCAGCTTGCCGGTGGGGTCAAAGGCCGGCAGCTTGCGGATGCTTTCCGGCAGATCCACTTTGGAGGGATCCAGACTGGGCGGATACATCTGGCCTTCGGCCACGGCAATGGAGGCCTCAGGCGCGAGCATGAAGTCCAGCAGTTGCTGGGCCACGTTCAGATCCGTGCCCTTCATTACGAAGATGCATTCCTGCCAGGAGTAGCAGTTTTTCGGGGCCAAAAAGCCGATGGGGTAGCCTTCGCTTTGCAAGTGGGCGACCCGGCCGGACCAGGCCACGGTGGCATGGATTTCCTCGCCGGCCAAAAGACTCATCAGCTCCGCGCCGGAGCCCCAGTATTTCTTGACCATGGCCACCTGGGCGCGCAAGGCGTCCCACACTGCCTTGATGTCCTGGATGTCGTTGGGGTTCTGGCCGGTATGCAGGGCTGCGTACCAGATGTTCGTGCGCCACTCGCCCCAGCTGCCCAGGTTGCCTCGCACGCTCTCGTCCCAGAGCAGAGAGGCGCCCAGCTCCTCGGCCTTTTCCTTGGGGATGTATTTGGTGTTGTAGGCGATGCCGGTCTGCCCCAGGTTGTAGGGCACGGCGGACAGGGCATTCGGGGTGATTTTGCGGTACGGTGTAATCATCGACTCCATGACCAGAGCCAGATTGGGGATTTTGCTCTCATCCAAAGCGGAATGGAATTCCAGCCCGACATAGCGGGCGTAGTCGAACACGCCGCTCAAGTGGGCCAGGTTGAACTCGCCGCCCGGTGGAAACGAGGCGATGACGCGGGTCAGATAGGTGTCCATGTCGCCGAATTCGCCGTCAATGACGCGCACGCCGGTGGCCTTGGTGAACGGGTCGAAGGCATGCCGTCGGAAGGCCTGGGAGGTGGTTCCGCCCCAGCCGTCAAAGCGGATGGAGCCCTGGGCCAGGGCCTTGCTCATCATGCTGAAGGGACCGCCCACCAAACCGGCGGCAACGCCGGCCAAAGCACAGTACTTGACGAAATCCCGGCGGGAAAGGTCGCCGGCCAAATGGCGTTCATGAACATCTTTGAGTTGTTTTTTCATGGTGTCCTCCTGGTTCAAAGGTTCAAGGGTTCAAAGGTTCAAGGGTTCAACGGTTCAAGAGTTCGATGGTTCGAGGGTTCATGGTTCAACGGTTCAGCGGTTAAGTCGTTCATGGTTGAGAAGGCAAGGTTTGCAGGGCTGATTGCGGTTGAGGGTTTCGCAGTTTTGTTGGGGGCCTGAATGTTGAAAACTCCACCCGTTGAATTGTGCCTAACTCTTTGAAAACCTCCTGATGAAGTATCCTGCCAAAAGCGGGATCATGATGGTGAAGACGATCATCACCGTGCCCAGGGCGTTGATCTCCGGGCTGACGGAATGCCTGAGCATGCCGAAAATGCGTACGGGTACGGTCTGGTGTTCCGCCGTGGCCCAGAACAGGGTGGCGGTGATGTCGTCAAAGGAAATGGTGAACGAAAACAGCATGCCGGCAAGGACCGCAGGCATGAGCAGGGGCAGGGTGACCTCCTTGAAGGTTTGCAGCGGGTTGGCGCCCAAAGACAGGGCCGCTTCCTCGTAGACCCGCTTGATGCTGACCATGCGGGCCTGCACGATGAGCAGAACATAGGGCAGGGTCAGGACCACGTGGCCGGCCAAGAGCAGGGCGAAGCTCTTGGGCTGCTGCAGCCAGCGGATGAACAGCAGCAGGGCCACGCCCAGGACCACCTCGGGAATCATGATCGGTGCCAGAAGCAGGGTGTTCAAGGTGTTCTTGCCCTTGAAGCGGTAGCGCACAAAGGCCATGGCCGCGGGCACTGCAATGGCCGAGGCGATCAGCGCGGTCAGCGTGCCCAGGACAATGGAGTTTTTGAAGGCCCGCAGGATGGATTCGTTCTGGGCCAGTTGGGCATACCACTTCAGGCTGAAGCCCTGCATCGGAAAGCTGGCGAATTGCTGCGGGTTGAAGGACAGAACCACGACCACGGCAATGGGCAGGAACATGAACACGTAGACCAGGATGGTGTACAACCTGATCAAGGACCAGCCGGATACTTTCAGTTTCATGGCGTCTATCCTTTAAAGGCCTTGAACAGCGTGTTGATGCCCAGGTAGCGGTTGTAGGTCCAAACGATGCAGCCCAGAAGCAGCAAAAGGATCACGCTGATGGCCGAGCCAAAGGGCCAGTCCAGGGTGCCGATGACCCGCTTGAAGATCAGGTTGGCGATCATTTCGTTGCCCGGCCCGCCCAAGATCATGGGCGGCAAATAAGTGCCGGCCGTGAGTACGAACACCAGCAGGCAGCCGGCGCTGACCCCGGGCAGGCTCAAGGGCAGGGTGACTTCCTTGAACGCCTGCCATTCATTACAGCCCATGCTGCGAGCCGCTTCCAGCAGGTTCTTGTCGATGGCCTCCAGACTGACGAAAATATTCAGGATCATGAACGGCAGCAGATACTGGATCAGGCCCATGAGCACGGCGGCCTCGTTGTACAGCAGGGACAGGGGTTCGGAGATCACCCCCAGGCGCATCAGGGTGTGGTTCAGAAAGCCCGTGGTTCCCAGGATGTTGATCCAGCTCATGGTCCGGATGATGAAGCTGATCCAGAAGGGGATCATGATCAGCAGGATCAAGGCCCTGCGGTAGCGGGATTTGCTGCGGTAGAAGAAATAGGCCGGAACATAGCCCATGACCAGGCAGAGGAAGACGCAGATCACGGCAACACGCAAGGTCCGGAAAAGAATGGTCGGGTAGAACAGATCTTCGAAAAAACGGGCGTAATTGCCGAACTGAAAGGCCGGGATCACCGCTCCGGTGGGGGCGCGCAGCCAGAAACTGTAAACCACCACGAACAGCACCGGCACGACAAGCAGCAGGAACACGGCTGTCAGGGACGGTGAAAGCAGTAGCCAGGGTCGAAGCTTGTTCTCCTTCATGTTGTTTCCTCGGGGCGCAACGACAGATACCAGACATGCATGCTTTCCAGGTCTCCGGCGATATGGGTGTTGTTGGGCAAAGTTCCGCCAAAAACGTATCCGGCCCGGGCAAAGGTGATGTTCATGCCGAAGGACGCGGCCCGGGCAATGGTGTACAGGGTGCACAGGCCGGCTTGTTGCATTTTTCGGCCCATGTGCTCCAACAAGGCCCCGGCGAGCTTGCGGCCGCGGTATTCCGGCAGAGTGGCGAAATCAGTCATTTCCGCGGCGGCCAGGGTAAAGTCCATCTCGGCCGAGGCCAGGGCCACGGGTCGGCCATGCACCAGGACTCCGTAGTAGCGCACGTTTGTAGCCATGGACCGGCGCAGATAGTCCGGGTCGAAGATGGGAAAGGGATAGGAATCAAACACCGCGGCGTACAGGGCGGCCATGTGTTCGGTCTGATCCGGCGTCATCCGGACAATGGCGGCGTCGCGGGGCAGGCGGGGTCGGCTGAGGGTAGCGGCCTTGGCGTGAGCCGTCTCCAGAACGTCGGCCAACATTTGCGGGTCTTCCGGACGTTTGCGCCAATCGGCAAAGTAGCGGCCCAGAAAAGCGCCCCCTTCGCGTCCGTTGAACATTCCGGGAACAAAGGCTTCAGTGCTGAACCCGGATCGGGTGAACCGGGGGGCCATGGTTTCCTGTACCTTGGCGAAGATTTTGGTGTACCCGTGCTCTCGAGCCAGTTGTTCCAATCTGGGCACGATGTCCGGTTCGTCTTGGGGCGCCAGGTGCATCAGGTAGGCCCGTTTGTTCAACGGGCCGTGCTGGACCAAGGAGTTGCCGATATGTTCCAGAGTGTCGGTCGGCCTGGACGCGATAGGGCGGCTTAAAGAAGCCGCACCTGTTAGTGGAGCACGGCAATGACGGCTGGTAGAATTCGATTTTAGCTTCATCGAAACTTCCTTTCCGGTCTCGCAGGACAAAGCCGTTGCATGAGAGGGCAAGCATGATTGCTGAAAATGTTTGGCAACGGGTTTGTTCGGCAGGGCCGGGATCGGTGGGACAGTCGATCAATCCATAATCGAACCCGACCGGCTTTCGGCAGTCTCGGATTTACCCAATCAGGGGATGGCCCCGTGCTAGGCGACATGGTTTCTGCGCTCCATACGGGCGTTGTCGCTGGGGGTCAGGCTGCACGTGTCGTCCCAGTCCGAGAGCAGCTTTTCAATGCCCACGCATTGCTCCACGGCGTCGTCCTCCTTGAGCTGGAGGTTGCAGGCCTCGCAGTTGCGATCGCAGAAATGGGTCTCGAATCGTTCCGGCTCGGAGTAAGTGGTGATCACGCCCTCGAAATTGCGCAGGATGACCTTGTTGGCGCCCCAGGATACAATGTAGTTGGGCATGACCGGGATCTTGCCGCCGCCGCCTGGCGCGTCAATGACGTAGGTGGGCACGGCAAAGCCGCTGGTGTGGCCGCGCAGGCTCTCCATGATCTCGATGCCTTTGCCCACGGGGGTGCGGAAATGGCTCAGGCCCTCGGAAAGGTCGCACTGGTAGAGATAATAGGGGCGGACCCGGTTCTTGACCAATTTCTGGTTCAAGGTGCGGATCAACCGCTGGCAGTCGTTGACCCCGGCCAGCAACACGCTCTGGTTGCCCAGGGGGATGCCCGCGTCGGCCAGGCGGGCCAGGGCTGATCTGGAGGTGACCGTGATTTCCCGGGGATGGTTGAAGTGGGTGTTCAGCCACAGCGGATGATGCTTTTTGAGCATGCGCACCAGATCGTCGGTGATGCGGTAGGGCAGGACCACGGGCATGCGTGTGCCGATGCGCACCACTTCCACGTGGTCGATGGTCCGCAATTCCCCGAGAATCCAGTCCAGGCGCTCGTCTGAAAGCATCAGGGGATCGCCTCCGGAGAGCAGCACGTCCCTGACCTGCGGGGTGTTGCGGATATATTTGATTCCTCGTTGCAATTCCCTCTTGCCGGGCACGGATTCACGATCCAAATCCCCGACCTTGCGTTTGCGCGTGCAGTGGCGGCAGTACATGGAGCAGATGTTGCTGATATGGAACAACACCCGATCCGGGTAGCGATGGGTGATGTTCGGAGCCGGACTGTCCTCGTCCTCGTGCAGGGGATCGATCATGTCGTGGCGGCTGACCACCAACTCTTTGGGGGAGGGAAAAGCTTGTCGGAAGACAGGATCGTTTTCATAGTCCGTCGGATCGATCAGGGACAGATAGTAGGGCGTCACGGACATGGGAAACTTGTCCGTGGTCTGGGCAAAGGCGCGGCGCTGCAGATCCGGAAAGTGCACGCCCAGGAGCCGTTCAAAGGTGACTATGTCCTTGACGGCGTTGCGGATGTGCCATTTCCAGTCGGTCCATTGGGATTTCCAGTCGGTCGGTGGCGGGCTGTTCAGGGAATCGGAGCGGCCCTGAATCTTTGGGCCGGCGGTTTTGCTTTGCTGTTCAAGGGGTGAATGCCTGTGCGGGCTGGTCAATTTGTAAGTCATTCGTTTGGCGGCCTTGTGTTGCCGCTTGCTGATCTGGTCCATTTTCCTCCCTTGTTGCAGTGGTTGGAGGACGTAAAATAACGCCTCTTTCACAGCATGGAACTAAAACAGGGTTGGAAAGACAAGGCAAGGTGGGATAATGGGCACTTATCGGGTATTTATGCATACCCGATAAGCATTATTCCAGCAATTCCTGCTGGTGCAGAAAGGAGAAGAGCGAAATTCTCCGGCCCTTGAGGCCGAGTTTGCGGCGGATGTTCTTGCGGTGGGTCTGGATGGTGTCAAAGGAGGCGTTGAGCAGTTCGGCAATGTCCTTGGTGGCGCTGCCAAGGCGGATCAGTTTGCAGATTTCGATTTCCCGCGGGGTCAGTCTGATGAGCAGGGGAGACATGCCCTTGGATGATCCGGCGGTCATTTCCTGGAGGCGTTCCTGGATCATTGTCTTGAGCGTGTTGCGCAGCTCCGGTGAGGCTTCTGAAGCCATGCGGTCCAAGGCCGGAAGAAAATCCTCCCGAATCTCCCGGAGCACTTCCCGGCGCACCTCGCGTTTTTCTTTTTCCGTGGAGCGGACCACGTTGCGCAATGCCAGGTTCATCCCTTCCACTTCTGCTTTCTTGCGGCGCAGGCCTTTCTCCAAAAGCGTCCGTGCGGTCAGATCCCGCAGAGCCAAATGGAACAGGGCAAAGCCTTCCAGGTCAATGCGCCAGAGCGTGGCTTCCACGGGCCGTTCAATTTTTCCGGTGGTCAGACAGGTCCTGCGGGAGGTCCATCGGGCGCCGTCTTTCAAGGTGGAGAACCTTTTTTCCACCTTTTTCCAGTCCTGGGAACTGAACAGGGTTTTGGCTTCCCGTCCGTACAGCCCCAGTTTTTCGGGGTCCAGCAGCTCCGACGCCATGGGGTTGGCCGCGTATACAAGGTGGTCTTCACACAGCAAAAGCATGGCGTCCTGAACCCCGTCGAACATGGCGCCAAACAACTGGATGGAATTTTCCAGAGCCTGGATGTTTTCCCCGATGCGTTCTTTATAAGAGTCGCGAAGTTTCTGCAGGGATTTGATGTTCGTGGCCAGGACGACAAAGCCATTTGGCGAAAAAAAGGTCGGCAGCGGAATGATCCGCAGGATCCATGCGCCCTTGCCGCTGGGGGAGGAAACTCTGTGGACGCGGTTTACGGGATAGCGGGCCAAGGTTTGATTCAAATCCTCGGTTTTCAGATTCAATACGTTCCAGAAAGGTTGGCCCACCGGATTTTTTGGAAATTCGTCAGGACCACTGGCGTTGCTCGCCAACACCGTGCCCAATGGATCGGCAAACAGCACGTGGTCACTGAAAGCTCTCACAACAGTGGACAGTTCACCGGAAAAGCGTGTTCGGCCAGGTGCGGGCTGCGTCACCGGGGCGCTGCGTCGGGAAGAGCCTGTGTTGCCTGTCATGCTGTTTCAGAAGATCCTGGAGAGTGGGGCGGCTTGCATTGGATTTTTGGAATCACGCATTGCCATGGCCAAGGAAAAAGGCCGGATTGGTGCGCACGGTCATGCCCATCACCGGGACCACCGGGCGGCCATGTTCTTCCCTGGCTCCCCCGGGCCATGAAAAATCCGGATACATACGTTGAAAGAGCTTTTTGGCGTAAGGCCCAAGGCGCATGAAAACCCGCTTGTCTTCGGTCTGCACGATGCGCGCGTTGAGATTGAAATCCGCGTCCCCGAGCACTGTTTTGACCACGTACAAGGGCACTTCCCGACCGCTTTCGTGGCGGCGCAGATGCGTGGCGATGTCGATCACCGTGGCGGCGTCGATGGGTTGGTCCGCGTTCCATTTATCCTGGACGGGCAGTCCGGCCACGTAGAGGTTTTGCAGCTCGATGCCGATCTGGCGGCAGTTGTAGCAGATGCGCTTCATTTCCTCGGGCGAGTCGTTGATCCCGGCCAGCAGAACAATATTGTTGTAGACCGTGACGCCGCAATTGATCAGCCGGCGGATGATCTCGCCGTGCACCAGACGAAATTCGCTGGAATGGACGAACTGGGTTTCCAGCTCCAGGCGGGTCGGGGCGGCCGGGTCAAGGGCGTTCAGGACAGTGAGTTCAGCGATCACCTCATCGGTGAAGGCTTCGGGTTCGTAGGCGAACATCAGGCTGCGCACGCGCAACGCCGTCACATGGGCGATGTCTTGCAGGGCGACGGCGAAGTCGCGGACCGCGGGCAGATAGTCGAGGATCCGGCCTTCAGCTGCCAGCACCACATCCGTGATGTCCGTGTTGTTGCGGATATAGTCCACAATGGCCGGCAGCTGGTCGTGCGCGGCAACGTCCACCTCGGCCTGGGCCAGGTGCGTGCGCTGCACCCAGGCCAGACCGGTGGGCACGATGCTTTGCAGAATGCGTGAATCCCGGCGAATGATTTCCTGGACCCGGCTCAAGGCATCCGGGTCGAAATCGCTTACGGGCGGGGCGGGTTCCGAAAGGCGGCCAAGGTAGAGGGAGTCGTCCCCGATTCCGGCCATGAACAGGGTGTCCAGCGTGCCCCCTGGGTCGACCCTGCTGGTTTCCAGGGCAAAGCGCGGGGCGAATTCCCTGAAATACTGCTCAGTATACGGGGTGCGGAGCCAAAGCATTTCCGGATCATCCCGGCTTTGTTCCACAGCCCAGCCGCTGGTGTTCCAGTCGATCTTGCCGATTCTTGTGGCCGTGCAGAAGATGGGCATGGCCCGATCCGGGAGGTGGCCGCGCAGATGGGCCGAGGCGGCGTGTCCGACCGAAAGGGGGGTCCAGTAGATGTTGTTGCCCTGGATGGGACTGCATGGAATATAGACGTAATGCAGCTCCGAGCCCACGGCTCGCAACTGGGCGTACAACCGGGTCAGTTCCTCGCCGCTGTCGTTGCAGTCCTTTAAAAACGGGGTCTGGGTGTACACGCTCACCCCGCCGCGCACCAGCCTGGCAATAATCTCCAGGCTGTGATGGGAAATCTCGTCCGGATGGATGAAGTGGGTGGCGATCTCGATTTTCTTGCCGGTTTTTTGCAGGTCCCGGTTCCGGTGGATCAAATAGTTCAGCCAGAACTCCTTTCGGGCGAAGAACAGGGAAGGATAGTAGGAGATGCACCGGGAGGCGATGCGGATGGTCTGGATGTGCGGGATGGCGGCCAATCCGGCCACGGCGCAAGTCAGGGTGGTTTTGTTCATCAGCGGTTCCCCGCCGGTGAGCACGATTTCCTTGATCCGGGGGGAGGCCGCTATGTAATCCAGAGCCTTTTGCACGTCCTTCACCGTGGGCGCGGCCTGGTTGCGGCAGTCCTTGTGCTTGCGGAAACAGAATCGGCAGTAAACCGGGCAGCTCATGTGCAGCACGAAGATGGGCCGGTTCTGGTACATTTGTTCCAGCAGACCCTGATGAAACTGACCGATCCAGGTGTTTTTAAGGCCGGTTTCATCCAGCTCCTGGACAAAGGGCATGAACTGATAGGCCACGTGGCGGGAGAGCCGGGCCTGGCGCAGGACATGACGGGACAGTCTGACCGGGTAGGTGTCGATGACGGTTTGCAGGTCCTCGCGTTCGGCCTGGGGAACGACGGTGTTGGTCAATTCCTCGTACTGCCGCACGCTGCGCACCGTGACAAACCCGTCCCCGGGCAGGACGACTTCCAGAAGGGCCAGAACGAACCGTTCAGGCAGCGCAATGCCGGATACGGCCACTTCGGTTTGTCCGTCGTGGCGCAGCACGGCCACTTGATCCAGGACATTCTTAAAAAAGGAGGCTTCATTTTTTTCGCAGGCGCGCAATAGGTTTCCGAACCGATCCCCGTCCCGGATCACGGCGTAAAAATTCCTGCCCAGAAAAAACTCCGCGCCCCACTGCTGGAGAAAATCGATTGCCCGGGAACGCAACTGTTCCAGGGGAACCTCAACGCGTTGCCCGGAAGGGACGAATCGAACTGAAAATGTTTTCACGCAATGCCGCCTTTGGACTTGAAGATGAACAGCCCGTTTCGATCAAAAAGCTTTTATGCAGAGTCTTCTTTTTTGGAAATTTCGGTTTTGCGGGGCCGGCGGCGTTTTTTCCCGGGGCCGGTTTTAGATTTCGCATCCCCGCGGGCCATGGACTTCACGCCCTGCATGTCTTTGGGCTTTGCTTCGGGCTGCGGGGCCGCGGTGTTCATGGACTGCTGATAGAACTCGTCCAGGAGCAGGGCCAGCAAAGAAGCGTTGTCCTCTTCCCGGGCGAATTCGTGGGCCAGAGAGGAAAACCGGGCCGCCCGTTCCTTCTGAATGAAGGACAGCTTGCGGCGCTTGTTTTCCAGCATCACGGCGATGCGGTTTCCCAGCACGGCAATGACGTCCTCTTCCTCGGGGGCCGGGCGCTCCAGCATTTTGATGTTGAACCGGGCCGCGATGCGGCCCAGCTCGATTTTTTCCATCAGATCCACCAGGGTGATCACCGTGCCCGACGCCCCGGCCCGGCCCGTGCGTCCGGCCCGATGGATATAGGATTCCGGGTCCTCCGGGGACTCGAAGAGAAAAACATGGGACAGTCCCGGAATGTCGATGCCCCGGCCGGCCACGTCCGTGGCCACGAGAAAGCGCAGGTTGCCCGCGCGGATGCGGGCCAGGACCTGTTCGCGTTTGTTTTGGGAGAGATTGGAGGAAATGTCCTCGGCGTCGAACCCGTATTGCTGAAGCACGGCCGTGACATATTCCACGTTGTTCTTGGTATTGCAGAAGATGATCGCGGAGGTGGGGTTTTCCATCTCCAGCAGACGGATCAGGACGCGATCGCGCTGCATGCGCGGGACCACGCAAAAGACGTGCTCGATCTCGGCGATGTAGATCTGGTCCCCGGACAGCCCCAGAAAAGCAGGTTTATGCAGGAATTCCTCGGCCAGGCGGAGCACGCTTTCCGGATAGGTGGCCGAGAACATGAACGCGTCCGCCCGCCGGCGCGGCAAATAGCGCTGCAGTTCGCGCATGTCCGGGTAGAAACCAACGGAGAGCATCCGGTCGGCCTCGTCAAAGATGAGCACCCGCAGATGATCCAGGTCCAAGCTGCGATTGAGCAAGTGGTCCAGGATCCGGCCCGGTGTGCCCACCAGCAGGTGGGCGCCCTGGCGGAACGCATCGATCTGGGCCTGATACCCGACGCCGCCGTAGACCGGAACCACATGCAATCCGGTGTCTCCGGCCAGCAGCCCGGCCTCCTCGGCCACCTGGCGAGCCAGTTCACGAGTGGGAACCAGGACCAGGGCCTGGCATTGCGTTTTTTGCGGATCCAGGCGCTGCAAAAGGGGCAGAATGAACGCACCGGTCTTGCCGCTGCCGGTGCGGGCCTGGACCATGACGTCCTTTCCGGCCAGCACGTAGGGCATGGCCTTTTGCTGGACCGGCATCAGGTCGGTCCAGCCGGCCCGTGCACAGGCCTGTTGCAGGGAGGGCGAAAGGCTGTCGAGGGTCAAATCCTGGAGAAGAGGTTCGGTGGGTTGCGTGGTGTCAGTGGTGGTGCTGGGCGAATTTGCATTGTTCATTGGGTTCATTTTGTTCATTTCATCCATTTTGCTGATGCGTGGTGTAGCTTATGCAGTTCATTGAATACAACGGCTACCAGTCCAAGGTCGTCTTCCAGGCCGCGGCCAAATCCTCCACCCTTGCGTCGATCAAGGGTTTGTCATGTTGGCATACTCGCAGGACCGGTTCAGCCATCACGTGACCGATACATCCCAGGTGATGGCCCGTGAACAGGGCTTCAAAGGCCGCGGCCCGGTCCGGGGCCACGCAGACCAGGAGCCTGCCGGCGGATTCGCTGTAAAGCAGCGTTTCCAAAGAGAGATTTCCTGGGCACGCCGGGGCGGAAGCCAGGTCGACGGCGGCGCCCAGCCGGCCGGCAATGGCCATTTCCGCCAGGGCCACGCCCAGACCGCCGTCGGAAAGATCGTGGGCCGCATGGACCAGCCCGGTTTTGATGGCCTGATGCAGGGTCGCATATCTGGTCCGGTTGGCCAGGGCGTCCACCTGGGGGACCTCGCCTCCGGCCAGCCCCAATTCCGCGGCCAGTTCGCTGCCGCCCAACTCGTTCCTGGTCAGCCCCAAGAGGTAGATCAGGTCACCGGGAGTTTTGAAGTCCGAGGTGACGCAGGCGGTCACGTCGTCCACCACGCCGATCAGGGAAAAAAGGATCGTGGGGGGCACGGAGATTTTCACGCCGCCCACGGAGTAGTCGTTCTTCATGGAGTCCTTGCCCGAGACGCAGGGCACCCCGAATGCCAGGCAGAAATGAGCCAGGGCCTGGTTGGCCCGGACCAGCTGGGCCAGCTTGAAACGGCCGTCCGGGTTTTTTTCGGACTGCACGGGATCGCACCAGCAGAAATTGTCCACCCCGGCCATGCGTGCGGGGTCCGCGCCCACGGCCACGGCATTGCGCACAGCTTCATCCACGGCGTTGGCCGTCATCCAGTAGGTGTCCAGGTCGCTGAATTTGGGGCAGATGCCGTGGGAGACCACGAGTCCCTGATTCGAATCCAGGACCGGACGAAGCACGGCCGCGTCCATGGGGCCGTCGCATTGTGCGCCCATGAGCGGCTTGATCACACTGCCGCCCTGGACCTCATGGTCGTACTGGCGAATGATATATTCCTTGCTGCACACGTTGAGCCGGCCCAGCATCCGCTGGAGCAGGCCGGTTTGGTCGGCCTGAACGGGAACAGCCTCGGCCTGCGTCCGGCTCGGTGCGGGCCAGACGGCCGCAAGGCGCATCTGGGGCGCGCCGTCGTGCAGAAAGTCCATGTCCAGGCAGGCGACCGTACGCTGGGCAAAGCGCACGTGAAACAGGCCGGAATCCGTAAAGCGGCCCAGGGCCGTGGCTTCCACATCCATGCGCCGGGCCAAATCGAGAAACGTGTCCAGGTGCTCGGGCGGCACGGCCGCGGTCATTCGTTCCTGGGCTTCGGACAAAAGGATCTCCCAGGGCTTAAGCCCGTCGTATTTCAGCGGCGCCAGGCTTAAGTCCAGATCACAGCCGCCGGTATCGCGGGCCATTTCACCCACGGAAGAACTCAACCCTCCGGCGCCGTTGTCCGTGATGGCCCGGTACAGACCCGTGTCCCTGGCCTGCATCAGGAAATCGTACATCTTGCGTTGGGTGATGGGGTCGCCGATCTGCACGGCCGTGGCTGGCGAGTCCTCATGCAGTTCCTCCGAGGAAAAGGTGGCGCCGTGGATACCGTCCTTGCCGATGCGGCCGCCGATCATGACTATCGCGTCCCCGACCGCCGCGCTTTTGACATGGCTCGGTCGGCCCTGGATCACGGCCGGCATGACGCCCACGGTGCCGCAGAAGATCAGCGGTTTGCCCAGGAAGCGTTCATGGAAGACCAAGGAGCCGTTGACCGTGGGGATGCCGGACTTGTTGCCGCCGTGTTCCACGCCTTCGCGCACTCCCTCCAACACCCGGCGCGGATGCAGCAGGCGCGGGGGCAGGGGCTGGTCGTGAAAGGGAGAGGCCAGGCAGAAGACGTCGGTGTTGCAGAGCAGGTTCGCGCCCAGGCCGGTGCCCATGGGATCCCGGTTCACACCCACGATGCCGGTCAAGGCCCCGCCGTAGGGGTCCAGGGCCGAGGGGCTGTTGTGGGTTTCCACCTTGACGCAGACGTTGACGTCCTCGGAAAAGCGGATCACCCCGGCATTGTCCTTGAACACGGACAAACAGAAGTCGTCGGGTCCCATGCGGCGGCGGAGCAGGGCCGTGGTATCCTGGATATAGGTTTTGTACAGGCTGTTGACGGTTTGAAAAGTGTGTGCGGCCTGATTCTGGTAGTTGATTTGAGCGTTGAAGATTTTGTGTTTGCAGTGTTCGGACCAGGTCTGGGCCAGGGCTTCCAGTTCCACGTCCGTGGGTTGGGTCGGCAGGCCCAGGGCAATTCGCGACGCGGCAACGTCCGGCTGCTCGTAGTAGGTGCGGATGGCCTGCATTTCCTCCAGGCTCAGGGCCAGGACCCCGGCCCGGCTGATGTCCGTCAGCTCCGTGTCGCTGAGGCCGGAGAGGACCACGGTGGCCACGGCGGCGCTGGGTTTGCCCGCGACCTGGGCGGCCTGGGCCGGGAAACCCGGGGAAACGGCCCACTCTTTCCGACTTTTGTAGGCAAAGCGATGGATCAGTTCATTGGCCAGCAGATCCACGGCGATGCGCCGCACGTCGGCCTCGGTCAGGGATCCGGACAGCAGATAACGGGTGGAGGTGTAGACGGCGAAGTCGCGGGGAAGTGGCCTGGACAGGTCCAGGACCATGGCCACGCTTTGGGTCGCGGTGCGTCCTTCGTTGTCCGTGACCCCGGGGCGGAAGCCCACTTCCAGGGTCCAGTCGAAATCACCGGGCAGGGGATCAAGGGAAGCGACCTGCAAGACCGGGTCGTCCAGTACGTGCGCCGCCAGGACCTGGCGAATTTGCGCCTCGTCCAGCCCGGCCACGGTGAACACCTTGACCGTGCGCACCTCGCGCAGGCTCAGGCCGATTTCGCTGGTGATCTTGCGGCAAATTCGGCGGCCTTGCACGTCCATGATCTGGGGTCGCGGCCCCACTTCCACGCGCCAAAGCATTCGCTCTGCTCCTGTTTCTTTTGTATAGGGGTGAGGCGATGTCCCTGCATTGAAAACCGACAGTGTGGGCATCCGGAAACACAAGGGTCTTCTGATGGGTCTCCTACTTCGCTTCGATGATCCGGTCCCCTCCGGCCTTCTTGGCTGCGTATGACGCCCGGTCCGCCCGGTTGAGCAGCTGCTGGGGGGACTCCTGCAGATCAAACTGCGCCAATCCGATGCTGAGACCAATGCTTCCCTGGAAACGGTCCTCCATGGCCTGCATGATGCGTTCGGCAAGATGGCGCAACTGGTGCATCTCGGTTTCGTTGGCCAACACGGCGAATTCATCGCCTCCGTAGCGGGCGGGAAAATCCATCCCCTTGCGGACGATTTTGCGCAATAATTTGCCGATGTCCCGCAAGGCCGCGTCACCGGCCTGGTGCCCTTGGGTGTCGTTGATGTTCTTGAAACGATCCAGGTCGAAAAAAATCAAACCCAGGGGGCGCTTGGAGCGGCGGATCCGGCTGGTTTCCCTGTCCAGGATCTCCAGAAAATGCCGTTGGTTGAACAGACCCGTGAGGTCGTCGAACATGGCCTGTTGCCGCAGTTTTTCCTCCAGCCTGCGAACCGTGCTCAAATCCCGGCCCACGACCAGGTATTCCCTGTCTTGTCCGGCTTCCACGGGCAGGGGGGAAAACAGCAGTTCCAAGGGGATGGCCGGGCCGCCTTCAAGAAAGAGGATGACTTCCTGGGGCGTGGTCAGTTTCTGGAGAAGATCCCGGCTCCAGGTGTCGGTGAAATCGCCTACGGGCTTGGTGATGGAAAAGAGATTCATGCCCATGATCTGCGGCGGCATCTGTGATGACGTGAAGGTGATGGTGCCCTGGGAGTCGGTGGTCAAAACCACGTCCCGCATGGCGTTGATGAGGCCCCGCAGAAAGTCGCGTTGTTTGAGCAGTTGTGTTTGCAGTTCGGCGGCATCCTTGATGTTTTCCAGCAGAACCAGGATGTCCTTGCGTTTTTTATTGATGATTTTATGGGCGGTAAGATACAAGCACGGCGTGGAGATGTCCGGAGTCGTGCCCGGAGGGCAGAAAAGGGCGTTCATGGAGCCTTGCTCAGGATCCTTGATAAAGGAGCGCCACGACGCTTCAGCATGTACAAGGCCGGTCGCGTCCAGGGCCTTGTAGAGATCCTTGCCATGAACCACGTTCATTCCAACAAGTTGGCTCATGCTGGCATTGGCGTCCATCACCCTGCCGGAGGCGTTCAGCCATGCAACTCCAAGGGGAAGCTTGTCCAGCAGGCGGGCCTTGTCTTCGAGAACGGCCGTGCGCAGGGCGTATTGCTCCAAGGCTTGGCTGAGAAAACAGGCGTAATACTCCAGCTGGATCAAAAGATCCTGGTCCAAATATTTATGAGGGATACGCAGCTCACCCCAGGTCTGCTCTCCAGCAGTCAGGGCAAAACAATGGCTTTGGTGGATCCATGTCAGCTCCTCCGGCATGACGTACGTTTGGATTTCATGCAGGATCTCGCCGAGGTGACATCGAAACAACGACCATTGTCTTTCCCTGGGCCATTTCAGGCCCAGTTCCCAGGCCTTCAGGTTCCATTGGAAACGCAGGTGTTTTTGAACAATTTTGGCTAATGATTCCAATCCGCCGGTGGCGTTGGTCAGGTCCAGGCTCAAAAAAAAGATGCGCTGGATGGTTTCCACGGATTGGGCCGCCAATCGGGCGTCGGACCTGTGATCAGCAAGATCGAGCAGCTTGGTCAGCGAGGTGAAGCGCTGCAGGATCAAGGCGCGAATGCCTTCATAGCCGCTGTTGGAAATGGAAAAATGTTCCTGCAGCGCGTATTTGAACCTGATCTGTTCCAGAGGGTCGGCGTCCGGTGTCAATTCCGTTTCGGCCCAGAATGTGCCCATGATGACGCATTGGGTCAGCGGAGGGTGTTCCTTGAGATGGCCAAGGTCATGGTGATGGGCGATGGCGCTGAGGGTCTCTTGGGGCAGTTCCGTTTCGGCCAGGAGGTCGCAGCTCAGGTTTTCGTGTTCCGTCAGTGCGAGAAAATATTGCTGGTCCTTTTCCTGTTGATGTTTTCGCGGGGTTTGATCCTTGGGGGACAGCAGCAGTGAGAGATCCTTGAGCAAAGCGCTGAGATAGGCCTGGCTCGATTTTTCCGGACAATGGTTTTCAGCCAAAGCCTCGGCCGCCAGGGAGGACCAGATGGTCAGGCGCCAATTATGAAGGGCCTTGTTCTTGCGCTGAACATCGGGATGAAAGGCCTTGAAAAGCGATATGCTCAAGATAATTTTCAGGATTTCTCGAATACCCAGGATGACGGCGGCGCGTTGGATGTCCAATACCTTCTGGCTTAGCCCGTAAAAAGGAGAGTTCACGAGGGTCAGCACGCTAACGGTCAGGGCCGGATCGAGTTTGATGAGCTGCGCGATGCGACCGAAGTCGGCCGCGGGATTGAGGATCTCCCGCAACAGGGTGAGCAGGGTGGGCGGAAAGGTCCGTTGGAGGGTTTGAGCCAGTGAATCCTTGGGAAGATGTTTATCCATCATCGGTCCATGAAAAGATTGAGCATGTTATTTGTCCCGCTGCAAGGTGTGGGTCAGCGCTTCTTCAAGCACCTTTCGTTCCGCGGTGTCCGGAAGTTTTTCCAGGGCGGCGGCGGCCAGGTTGACGAAATACGCGGCGCGTTGGCGGGTGACGCCGACGCATCCGCTGGTCTGGACCTCATCGATGATCGCGGCGATCCTCTGTTCGGACAAGCACGGAGTCCGTTGCTTCGAAGCCGATGTTTTCAGGGTAAACTCGGACAGCAGATTGTTTCGTCGGGATTTTGAAAGCCCTTCCAGATAGAGTATCAAAGGCAAGGTCAGCTTGCCCTCGCGCAGATCCCCTCCAACGGGTTTGCCGGAAATCTCGGCCCGGGCTTCATAGTCCAGGGCGTCATCAGTGAGCTGAAAGGCAATGCCCAGGTTGATGCCGTAGTCCAGGGCGGCCTGTTCCAACACCGGGTCGCCGCCCGCCAGAATCGCCCCGCAATGACATGCGGCCTGGATCAGAAAAGCCGTCTTGCCGGTGATGATTTCCAGATAATGATCCTGGGACAAAGTCGGGGTGTTGATCCAGTCCAGTTCCTGGATTTCACCGGTCGCAGTGTGCATGATGGCTTCAGAGACTCGCAGGCTCAAGCAGGGGTTGCCGTATTCCGCCACCAGGCGATTGCCCAAGGCCAAGAGCACGTCTCCGGCCAAAATGGTTTCGGTTTTTCCGAAAACCAGATGCGCCGTAGTTATTCCGCGGCGCAGATGGCTGTCGTCCAGGATGTCGTCATGGAGCAGCGTGGCCGAATGAAAGAATTCCATGGCGCAAGCCAAAGGATAGACATCATCGGAAACCCGGCCACACCCTCGGGCAAAAAGAATGGTCAGCAGGGGCCGCAGGCGCTTGCCGCCGGCCTGCAGCACATGCCCGGCAACGGAGCGGACCAGGGGCTGCAATTTTTCCGTTTCCCGGGCCAGGAAGTCGTTGATTATGGGGAGTTCTTGGCGCAAATAGCGGTGAAGGCCGTGCATCGAAAAGTTGTTATCCGCTTCCCCTGCCCAACGCAAGCATTCTTGTCGGGTTTCCCTGTTTGAGGCAGTGCCGGGCGGGGAGCATCAGAAGTTTGTCCCAAGCAGGATGGGTCTTGCTTTTCAGCGCAGTTGCTCTGTCTGACCGAGCCAGGATTCGTCAGTTCAAATGATTGCCGGGAGCATCCATCGGTCGTTCTGTTTCCATTGAGCAATCGTTTGAACATACGAGCCGGCGAGGGAGTTTGCGACAGCGCTGAAAAGCAAGACCCATCCTGCGATCAAATGGAATGGGGACAACGGGACAAATTCCTAATGCAGCTTGCCGGGCGAAACCAAAAATCGCTCAGCTGGACAAACCGAGCCTGAGCATCTGAGGAGAGCCGGGAAACCTGCGGGCCAGTTCACGAGCCTGCGCATCTTTTCCAAGATTCATGTAACTGACGCATAGACAGGCCGCCAGGGTTTCACTGTCCGGGTGCTTTTTCACCCCCTCGGAAAGCTCCCTGAGGGATTCCGCATACCGGCCCTGCTTTTGTCTGATGATGCCCAGACCCAGGTATGCTCTCTCATTGGGATGAAAAGACAGCGACTTCAGATACAGTCTTTCGGCCACGGTCTCTTTTTCAGGAATGGCCTCCAAAGAGGCAAAATCACCGTGGCTGAAGGTCATGCCCAGCCTGGACAGAAAATCCGCATGGCTTTCGTAAAGTTCTTTGTTGTCCACCAGGCTGATGGAATCGGCAAATTCCGGCAGGCGACGATAATACTCGGAGCGCAGTCTTTGACCAAATGTGACGACCATATCGGCCGTCAGGCGCCTGTCTGTTTCAAAGTACTTGATATGCTCAATCCTGTTGAGCCAGATGTCGTCATTAATTTTCATCCGGTGTTTGAAATCGTCATACAACGCAGTGCCTGGAAAGATTTCCAGGATATAGAAAATGACGTTCAAAGGCTTGATCTGGTTGATCAGGTTTGTGGTTTCCCGAATGGTCTGGGCATTTTCACCGGGAGAACCGTAGATAAAATACGCCCTGGCCAGGATGCCGTAACTGACGGTGAGGTCAAAGGCCCTTTTGATGTCCTGCGCATCAATCCTCTTGTTCAGGGATTTTCTGATTTTTTCCGAACCGCTCTCCACGCCGTAGCTTATCTGGATGCAACCGGCCTTGCGCATCCACAATAGCATGTCCTCATCCACGTAATTGACCCTGGAAATGGCGAACCAGGCAATCTTCAGTCCCCGGTCGATGATCTGTTGACAGATATCAATGATCCGACCCTTTTTCATGGTAAAGGTGTCGTCGGAGATGTAGAAAAACTTGACGCCCTTGTTGTAAAGCTGTTCCAACTGGTCCACGAAATACCCGGCTGAATGGAACCTGACCTTGCGTTTCCAGAATTTCGGAGATCCGCAAAAGGCGCAATTCGCGGGACAACCCCTGGCCGAGACAAGATGCTGAAACGTGAAGTACTTGCTCGGAGAGGGCAACATGTCCAAGTCCTGAATGAATTCAGCCTGGCCGGTGCTGACGATTTTCCCTCCCTGCCTGTGGCCGATCCCCCTGACTTTTTCGATTCCCTGGGCGTCGCCATTTTCCAGATGCTCAACAAGACCCAAGAAACTGTATTCACCTTCACCGAGTACAGCGTAGTCGATTTCCTTGAAGTTTTTGAGCAGATGCTTCCACAAGAAGGTTGTCCCGATTCCGCCGAACACAATGGTCACACCCGGGAGGATCTCCTTGGCGGCCCGTGCAATTTCAATACCGCCGTAACGGTTGGCGTTCACAATGGAAAAACCGATGATCGCGGGTTTTTTTTGTTTCAGAACGTCCCTTATCTTCGCGGGATCTTCATTTATATCATACCAATTGAGAATCTCCACGTCATGGCCGTGTTCCATGAGCAAGGCGCCGATATAGTGGAGCCCAATGGGAGTGACGCCCACATCTTCGGTATGGAGCTTATGAGCCCGGGCTTCCAGGCATGGGGGATAGATGAGTATGATTTTCATCGCGTTGCAACAAGCATGTTCACCCGGAATTTCCGTCATCTTTGATCCCAGCCTGACTGAAGCTGGCCATGTTGTTGTACATGGCTGCGGCAGCGCGGAGGATCGGAATGGCCAGGGCCGCCCCGGTTCCTTCTCCCAGGCGCATGTCCAGGTCCAGGATCGGCCGGGCGTTGAGATGTTCCAGGATGATCCGGTGGCCAGGTTCGGCAGAGCCATGGGCGAAAAAAACATATTCCTGAACCACAGGCCGACATTTCCATGCCGCGACATAGGCGGCCGTTGAAATGAAGCCGTCCAGGACCACGGCCAGCTTGTGAAAGGCGCTGCCCAGGATCAGTCCGGCCAAGCAGGCGATTTCCAAACCTCCCAGAGCCGCCAGGATGTTCATGGGATCGGCGGACGCCACGGCTTTATGATTGACGCTCAACGCCTGCCGGATCACTCGTGCTTTATGACGCATGCCGTTCTGGTCCAGTCCGGTGCCGGGACCGGTAATCATTTCCGGGTCCAGCCCCAGATAGGCGCAGTAGAGGGCGGTGGCGGCCGTGGTGTTGGCAATTCCCATTTCGCCTGTGCCCACGGTTCGAACGCCCTTGCCTGCTGCTCGCGAGGCCAAGCTGAAGCCCAATTCCAGAGCCTGTCGGCATTCGGCCTCGGTCAGCGCCGGCCCTTGGGTCATGTCCGCCGAACCTTGCCGGATTTTTCGGCTGATCAAGTTCGGTGCGTCCTGGAAACCAGGACCCTTGACCCCCGCATCCACGACCACCAGGTCCACCCCGGCGCAGGCAGTCAGGGCGTTGACGGCCGCGCCCTTGTTCAGGAAGTTCAGCACCATTTGCCTGGTCACTTCCTGAGGGAACAGGCTGACGCCCCGGGCGGCCACCCCGTGGTCCGCGGCGCAGGTATAAATGCACGCCGGATCAACCTGGGGGGCGGGGCCGCGCCCGGCGGACGCATTGATCAGCGCCAACTGCATGGCCAGGGATTCCAGGCGTCCCAAACTGCCTTTGGGCTTGGTCAAATGGTCCACGTGGACCTGGATGGCCGGCGCGAAACCGCGTTCCAGGGGTGTGATCCCGGCTGTGATCCGATCCAGTTCACGCCAAGGGGATAACGTCAAGATCTTGTTCAAGGACTTACGATCCACTGTATTTGGAGCGTCACGATCCGATCCTGCAGGTGGAGCCCTGGGGGTATTGGTCCAGCGTGCTCAGCATGTGGACGGGCTGACCGGTGGACTGCAGGACCGCCTGCCAGTAGTTGCTCATGGTGTTGATTTTTTTTCGTTTTCCGGCAACCAAATCAAGAGGCAAATGCACGTAATGCCCGTAGAGTTTGCTCACGACCATGCCGGTCTTGCCGGCCATGGCCGCGTGCACGGCGTTTTGGCCCAGGAAGCCGCAATAGACGCGGTCATTGGCGTTGGCCGGGATGGAGCGGATGATGTAGCTGGGATCGATGTATTTCAGGGTGTACTCCATGTTCTGGGCGGTGAAATAGGTGTCGATTTCCCGGCGTAGCAGGCCGCAGATGTCCCGCAACACCGGGTTGCCCGAGGCGTCTGTTTCGCTGGAAGCGGCCAGCAGGTCCTGGCCGGCGCCTTCGGCCACGACAACCACGGCATGGCCGCGGCGGCGCAGACGTTCGTACAGGACGTGCAGAAAACCCGCTGGACCGTGGAGTTCAAAGGGATCTTCCGGAATCAGGACATAGTTGACGTCCTTCAGCGCCAGGGTGGCCTGGGCCGCGATAAAGCCGGATTCCCGGCCCATGAGCTTGACCATGCCGATGCCGTTGGGCGCGCCCAGGGCCTCGGTATGGGCGCAACGGATGGCTTCCGTGGCCTTTTCCACGGCTGTGTCAAAGCCGAAGGAGCGGGGTACGAAGTTGATGTCGTTGTCAATGGTTTTGGGGATGCCGATGATGGACAGCTTCAACCCGCGAGAGGCCACTTCCTCCTGGATTTTCAGCGAGGCCTGCATGGTCCCGTCTCCACCGATAAGGAACAGAACGCTGACGTTCATCCGCTCCAAGGCATCAACGATTTCCGTTGGTTTTTGCGGTCCCCGGGAGGAGGCCAGCACGGTCCCGCCGAATTCATGAATGCTGGCCACCTTATCCGGCTTCAACTCCATCAAGGGATGGCCGAATTCGGGAATAAAGCCTTGCAGGCCGTAACGGATGCCGACCACCGAGGCCACGCCGTAGCTATGGTGCGCGGTCATGACAATGGCCCGGATCACGTCGTTGATGCCCGGACACAAGCCGCCGCAGGTGACCACGGCGCACTTGGTCTTGGAGGGATCAAAATACAGTTTTTCCCGCGGCCCGGCAGGTTCGAATTCGTGAATATTCCCCCCGTATGAGGCTGATTCGCCTTCCTTGTTGGCAATGGCTACGGGCACGCCCGGTTTGTCGGCGATAAAAAGGGCGCATTCCAGGGTCGATGAGATCTTTGCGGGACCCAAGGCGGAAATTTTCGTGGAAATGTCATTGGATGCGGACTTGCGAGACTTTTTGGCCGGCATGATTCCTCCTGATGTATGTGGCGCCCGACAATAAAAGCGCATTTGGCATGCGATTCCGGGAAGGATTCGTTCCATCGCGCATGTGCGGGGCTCACTTGGATGTGCTGCATGACTGGTGGAGAAGTTGCACCTTATAATGGTCATGCGAACGGGAAAAGGCTGCAAAATGTACCGGAAAATCCACAAGGGCCGGAGTATTTTTAATCGGGATTCTCCTGAAAAATCTAAAATAAGGAAAAAGTCTCAGGTTTTCAAGAACGAAGCGCAGATCCGTGGTGATGCACCGCCAATCGTTGCCATGCCCGGATAATCCGCGCAAAGTCCTGAAATGCCGCTCAATGGGGAGAGACGAAGATAGAGGCATTTAAAACCGCGAAACTGATGGGAGCCATGGGACGGTTTGCCTGAAGACGAACGAATTTCTGTCTACCCGGCTTGACACAAATTTCTCAATTGGATACTCCCAACTCACTGCATAAGTGCGCACTTCCATTGATCTCGACGAGCCGGGGCGTCATGTTGCGCGTCCGTGAGTCCGTAACCGGCAAGCAAGGCTGGGCATGAGAAGAGGATTGTACGAGGAGGATGCATGGACAATGATTTGATCAAGCTTCTCAGAAAAAACAAGGCCATGCTCATAGAAAAGTGGGTGCTGATGACCTTGCAGACTTACCCGGATCAAAGCGCCCGCTTTTTCATCAAGGAAAAAAATCCATTTGCCAACCCTGTAGGAAACACCCTCGAACACAGCCTGACCGAGCTTTTTGATGCCTTGGTCGATGGCCAGGATATCAAGACAATTGTCCCCATTTTGGACGGGATGGCCCATATTCGTGCCGTTCAGGGGTTCTCTCCCTCCCGATCGCTGTCTTTTCTTTTGTTTCTCAAGGAAATCATCCGTCAGGAATTGAATGAAGATGTCCGTCGGCTGAACCTGCACGAGCAGGCGGTTGATTTTGGAGCCAGAATCGATGGAGTTCTCCTGCTGGCTTTTGACGCCTTTATGAAATGTCGTGAGAAGCTCTATCAAATCCGTGTCAATGAAATGCTGAGGCAACATTCCGGACTCCTGAAGCGGGCCGGGCTGGAATGCGTTTATCCGCAAGAAAAGGATGGGGGACATCGCGGCGTTAACCTGGAAGAGTCAAATTAAAGCGAGGTAACGGTACATGGCTGTTTGGTATTCACTCATCGCGGTTTTAGCATTGGTCCTGATCGCGTTTTTAGGAGCGGGAGTGTTGGGCTTGCAGGTTGTTTTCGGAGTCTTACTTCCCTACGCAGCGATCCTTTTGTTCATTGTCGGCTTCATTTATCGCGTTGTGGACTGGGCGCGTTCCCCTGTTCCCTTCCGCATTCCCACAACCGCAGGGCAGCAGTACACTCTGCCCTGGATCAAGTCCGATCAGCTGGACAATCCCCACAACACCTGGGGCGTTGTCAAACGGATGGTCCTGGAGATCCTGTTTTTCCGGTCTTTGTTTCGAAATACCAAAACCGAACTCCAGGACGGCAAGCTGGCCTATGGATCCAGCAAATGGCTCTGGCTGGCCGGCATTGCGTTCCACTATTCCTTTCTGATCATCGTGATCCGGCATCTTCGGTTCTTCACCGAACCCTTGCCGGCGTTGGTGCACCATATCGAGGTGGTGGACAGCATTCTGCAGATCGGGGTGCCGGTTCTCTACCAGACCGACGTTCTTTTTCTGGCCGCCGTGTCCTATCTTTTCCTGCGCCGGGTGGTCATCCCTCAGTTGCGCTACATTTCCTTGCCCGCTGATTATTTCGCCCTGTTCCTTATTCTAGGCATCGGCGTCTCCGGCGTGGTCATGCGGTACTTCACCAAGGTGGACGTGATGAGCGTCAAGGTCCTGACCATGGGACTGGCCACCTTCAGACCGCACATTCCCGAAGATCCCATCGGGGTCGCTTTTTACATCCATCTCTTTCTCGTCTGCATTCTTCTGGCCTATTTCCCCTTCAGCAAGCTCATGCACATGGGCGGCGTGTTCCTCAGCCCGACCCGGAATCTGGCCAACAACAACCGCATGAAACGGCACGTCAACCCGTGGAACTATCCGGTCAAGGTGCATAAGTACGAGGCCTATGAAGACGAGTTCAGGGAACACATGGTGAATGCTGGTCTGCCGGTGGAAAAACCCCTGGAAAGAAAGACAGCCGAGCAAGCTGAGCATAAGGAGTAATGAAGCATGACCCTACTAAAGCCTGAAGAATTGCTGCGGGGGATTTCCTACATTCCCCCCAAGACGAACTGGATGGATGTTCCCCTGGAGATCAAGCCCAGCAGGTACTGCTACGCGGCCGGTCCCGCCAGCTTGGAATACGTGAGCATGCCCAATCCGCGGGACTGGAACCCCCTGGAGGACGACTGGAAGCTACCGGACAACTGGAAAGAGATCGTCATCAACGGGATGAAGGAACGGTTGGAGAAATTCCGCAGCTTCAAGGTGTTCATGGACATCTGCGTACGCTGCGGGGCCTGCGCGGACAAGTGTCATTTTTTCATCGGCTCGGGGGATCCCAAGAACATGCCGGTGTTGCGGGCCGAGCTGATCCGCTCCGTATACCGGGGCGAACTGACCAAGGCCGGGCAAATCCTGGGAAGACTGGCCGGCGGTCGAAAGCTGACCCTGGATGTGCTCAAGGAGTGGTGGTATTATTTGTACCAATGCTCCGAATGCCGGCGCTGTTCGGTTTACTGTCCGTACGGCATCGACACCGCGGAGATCACCATCATCGGCCGGGAACTGCTCAACCTTCTGGGGTTGAACATTGACTGGATCGCCAAGCCGGTGGCCAACTGCTACCGCACCGGCAACCATATGGGCATTCAGCCCCACGCCATGAAGGGCATGTTCGACTTTTTCTGCGACGAGATCGAGGACATCACCGGAGTCCGGGTTGAGCCCAATTACAACAAAAAGGGCGCGGACATCCTTTTCGTCACCCCTTCGGGAGACTTTTTCGGCGATCCGGGCACGTACACCTGCATGGGGTACATCATGCTCTTTCATTACTTGAAAGAGGAATACGGACTGGACGTGACCTGGAGCACCTACGCCTCTGAAGGCGGAAACTTCGGATTTTTCACCTCCCATGAAATGATGAAACGGCTGAACTCCAAGATCTACATGGAAGCCAAACGCCTGGGGGTGAAATGGATTCTGGGCGGCGAGTGCGGGCACATGTGGCGGGTGCTTCATCAGTACATGGACACCATGAACGGGCCGGCGGATTTTCTGGAGGAGCCCGTGTCACCGATCACCGGAACCAAGTTCGAGAACGCCAAATCCACCAAAATGGTGCACATCATTGAGTTTACCGCAGACCTGATCAAGAACGGAAAGCTCAAGCTGGACAAGAGCCGCAACGACAATCTGCACGTCACCTTCCATGATTCCTGCAACCCCGCCCGGGGCATGGGCATGCTCGAGGAACCCCGGTACGTGATCAACAATGTCTGCAACCATTTTCACGATATGCCGGAGAATACCATCCGCGAGCACACCTTCTGCTGCGGCGGCGGTTCCGGGCTGAACGCCGGCGAGAACGAGGAACTGCGCATGATGGGCGGTCTGCCCAGGGCCAATGCGGTGAAGCATGTTCATGAAAAATACGGGGTGAACATGCTGGCCTGTGTCTGCGCCATTGACCGGGCGGTCCTGCCCAGCGCCATGGAATACTGGGTCCCCGAGGTTGAGGTGACCGGCGTGCATGAAATGGTCTGCAATGCCCTGATTTTGCCCGGGGAAAAGGAACGAGAGGTGAATCTGCGCGGGGAACCCCTGCCTGGCAAGGAGGAGGAAGAATAATGTACGACGGAAACAAGATCATACCGGGTCTGGTCATCTTCTTGGGCCTGATCACCTTTCCCTTCTGGTACAATATCGGCAGCGCGGCCTACGAAAAGCCGCAGCTGAAGCTCCCGGAAATCGAGAAGGAATGCGTGGAGCCCAAGGACTGGATCAGGGCCGAGCACATGCAGCTTCTGGACGACTGGCGGGATTTGGCCGTTCGGGACAATACCCGCCTCTACGTCAACCAGGCCGGCAAAAGTTTTGACATGAGCCTGAGCAAGACATGCATGTCAAGCCGGTGTCATGCCAATAAGGCTGAATTCTGTGACCGGTGTCACGATGCATTGGCCGTTTCTCCATACTGTTGGGACTGCCACGTCGAACCGCCAATCGTGGAGGAATAAGATATGGCTTTGAATCGCAGATCCTTTCTCAAGGCTGCCGGCCTGACCACTTTGGCTGGATTGGGTGGCCATGCGGCGATGGAACTTTTGGCGCCGGGCGCCTTGGAAGCCGCCCAGCCCGCCCAGGTCGGGGCCTATCCCGAGGCGCTCACGGCCAAACGTTGGGCCATGCTCATTGATACGGAAAAATTCACTTCCGCTGAGCTGTATCAAAAATGCATCGACGCCTGCCACAAGACGCACAATGTGCCGACCATCCCCGGCAAGCAGGAAGTGAAATGGCTCTGGACCGAGCGCTATGCCGGCACGTTTCCGGAACAGCAGCACGCATTGGTGCCGGAAAAGGTGAAACATCAGCCGTTTTTGCTGCTTTGCAATCATTGCGATGATCCGCCTTGCGTGCGGGTCTGTCCGACCAAGGCCACTTTCAAGCGCGCCGACGGTATTGTGATGATGGACATGCACCGCTGCATCGGTTGCCGCTATTGCATGGCCGGTTGCCCTTACGGAGCCCGCAGCTTCAATTTCCGGGACCCCCGTCCGTTTGTTGAGAACATTGATGAGCACTACCCCACGCGAATGAAGGGCGTGGTGGAAAAATGCACTTTCTGCGAGGACCGGCTGGCCAAGGGTCAGTTGCCGGCATGCGTGGAAGTTTCCGAGGGGGCGCTGATCTTCGGAGACCTGGCGGACGAGGATTCAGAGGTGCGCCGCATTCTTCGGGAGCGTTACAGCCTGCGGCGCAAACCATCCTTGGGCACGAACCCGAGCGTCTTTTATCTGATATGAGGTGAACAAAATGTTGGAAAAAGCATTACAAGGAAACAAGACGTATTGGGGATGGATTGGGGCCCTGCTGGTGCTTATCGGCATCGGTTTCGGATGCTACCTCTATCAGCTCAATGAAGGCTTGACCATCACCGGCTTGAGCCGCGACGTGTCCTGGGGCTTCTATATCGCCCAGTTCACCATTCTGGTCGGTGTGGCGGCTTCCGGCGTGATGTTGGTGCTGCCCTATTATCTGCACGGGCACAAGCCGTTTGGCAGGCTGGTTATTTATGGAGAGTTCCTGGCCGTGGCAGCGGTGATCATGTGCCTGCTGTTCATCGTGGTCGACCTGGGCCAGCCCCAGCGGCTGATGAACGTTTTGCTGCACCCGACCCCCAATTCCATTCTGTTCTGGGATATGGTGGTGCTTAACGGCTATCTGTTCTTGAACATCGTCATCGGCTGGTCCCATCTGCATGCCGAGAAAAAGGGCATCCGCCCGCCGAGCTGGGTCAAGCCGCTGATCTACCTGTCCATCCCGTGGGCCATCAGCATCCACACGGTCACGGCGTTCTTGTACGCCGGCCTGCCCGGCAGGCATTTCTGGCTGACCGCCATCCTGGCGGCCCGCTTCCTGGCCTCGGCTTTTGCATGTGGGCCGGCCCTGCTGCTGTTGATCCTGTTTATCGTCCGGCGTGTATCAGATTTGGTCATTCCCAGAGAGGCCATCCAGACCCTGAGCAAGATCATCACCTATGCCTGGATTTTAAACCTCTTTTTCCTGGCCCTGGAGCTGTTCACGGGCTTCTACAGCAATCTGCCCGGGCACATGCATTCCTTTGAGTATCTGTTTGCCGGTCATCATGGATATGATTCCCTTGTGCCCTGGATGTGGAATTTTGTCTTCCTGGCTGTGACGTCCTTGATCCTGATGGTCAACCCGGGTACGCGCAACAACCAGACAACGCTGATCATCGCCCTGATCATGATGTTCGTGGCCGGCTGGATCGACAAGGGGCTCGGTTTGATCATCGGAGGTTTCGTGCCCAACCCCTTCGAAGGCATCACCGAATACTGGCCGACCATTCCCGAGGCCTTTATCGCCGTGGGCGTGTATGCCGCCGGGTTTTTGATCCTGACCGTTTTGTACAAGATAACTTTGGAGGTTCGCCGGGCCAATGCCTGACCCGGGTCTGCCCTCCTGAGCATTGACGCAAACCCGCCAAGGCCCTGTGCTTTGGCGGGTTTTTTACGGACTTTCAGGGAAGGCCGGCGAGGACCGGACCATGGCGATCCGGATGCTTGTTGGATTGATGTGGAGTTATTTGTCCGCGAACCAGTTTTTTCTTTTTGGATCGAGAAATTCCGCGCCTTCGCCGGGATAGACGGTTTCATCAGGGGGAGCATAATCCGATGATTGCGGCCAGGCCTCGGTATTGGGCAGAGGGCCTTCCAGGGTGGTCCGACTCGGATGATGGTCGATCATTTTGGGGCGGCTGCTGACATCCACTTCTGGAACGACCACGCTGAACTCAATGGCGATGTTGTTGGGGTCGAACGTGTAAATGGAATGGATGAAGCCGTGGTCCATGGCTTCGGAAACCCAGAACCCGGCATGCTCCAAGCGTTGCTTCAGTTTCCAGAGGTCTGCTTTCTTCGAGATGCCGAAGGAAACATGGTCAAAGCCAAAAGGGCCTTTGACCGGCATGCCGTGATCCTTCTCCGGTATGGAACTAACGCCCTCCCATTCAAAAAAGGCGATCATCACCCGGGGTGCGATTTCAAAAAAATATTGCCGCGCTCCGGGGCGTCCGAGTCCGGCAACCAGTCTCGCTCCCAGAAGGTCGCGCCAGTACCGGGTGGTTTGGTCCATGTCCCGGGTGGCCAGAGCAATGTGGTGGATTCCGTTGAAGCTGAACATGGGCAACTCCTGGTAAAAAAGCAGGATAAACCGGCCAATTTGATGCGCGCTTTCAGCACTGAAGACCGGCATGGGCAAAATGCCGCGTTATGATAATTTTGGCCCTGGAAAAATCGGGATCATTTTTGGAAAAAGCTGCTCTTTGCTCTTGACATGGTCGATCAAACATCTAAAGAATGACTTGTCGTGCAGTCAACTCCACGACGTCGAGGGCGCCTATTTCGTGGCCATAGTTCACAAATGGCGTGTATTGGCGGATTGCCTTTTCCTTGTTTTCGTGGCGCCATGGGCGCGAGAGGAAACGGGAAGCAGTTCTAGTTAGTTACGGTCAACCTGTCTCCGGAGTGCGTCTGGAGCAGATTTCAATCCAAACGGAGGTTTGCAATGGCCTGGAAAATTACGGTTGATGTCGACAAGTGTATTGGAGACGGCGAGTGTGTTGATGTCTGTCCCGTGGAAGTTTACGAGCTTCAAGACGGCAAGGCTGTCCCGGTGAATGAGGAAGAATGCCTGGGTTGCGAGTCCTGCGTTGAGGTTTGTGAGCAAGGGGCTATTACGGTGGAGGAAGTTTAGTACGCTTCCGTCTCTTTTTACTCTGTTTCTTATGTCAAAAGGAGGGGCCTCCCCTCCTTTTGACTTTTCAAGGATGTTTGCATGTCTTGCGACTTTACACCCTATTTTCAGAAGTATGAACAACTCGTGGCCGAGGCTGACCGTATTTTTGCGTCCATGCAGGCCCAGCACCCGGATTGCGTGACCTGCAAGCAGGGGTGCAGCGACTGCTGCCATGCCCTGTTTGATCTTTCATTGATCGAGGCCTTGTATTTGAATCACCGCTTTCATGAAACACTTCCGGCGGAAATCAAGGAGCAGATTCTGGTCAAGGCTGATCAGGCCGACCGTGCGGCCTACAAGCTCAAATTCCAGGCGTATAAAAACCACAGGGACGGGGCGCCCACCGAGGCGATTCTGGAGAGCATGGCCCGCCAAAGGGTCCGCTGTCCCCTGCTCAATGCACAGGAGCAGTGCGATCTTTACGCTTACCGCCCCCTGACCTGCCGGCTTTACGGCATCCCCATGACCATTGAAGGCAAGGCCAGAACCTGTTCCCTTTCCAAATTCAAGCCCGGGCTTTCCTATCCCAGCGTGGATATGGAAAAGATACATCAGAAACTGGCCGGGTTGAGCATGGAATTGACTGCCGGCCTGAATACCAAGTACGCTAAAATGTGGGATGTTCTCGTGCCCCCGTCCATGGCCCTGCTGACGGTCTACGACGAGGAGTATCTGGGCATTCAACAGCAGACCGGGGCTGACCAGTCCGGATGTGCTTCGGGCGGTTGCGACAGCGGGGGCTGTAGTAGCGGAAATTGCGTCGGCGGAGGATGTGAATGCCACAATTGACCGAGGAACAGGAGCTTCAGAAGCGTCAGATATATGAAACCCTGTCCCAGCGCGCCAGGAAGTATGTGGACAAGGTCGGCTATGACGCCTGGGACCCCTTTCAGCAGCCCAATGATCCCATTGATCTGCGCAAATTCACCACGGACAGGACCGCTCGGGCCTTGGCCATGGCGTTTCTGCATCAACGGCAGGAAGAGCAGTATTCCAATGATTACGCGCGGGCAGTGCTGGACATCAGCATGGGGTTGATGGACAACAACGAGCGATACCGCGCCATGTACGAATTCTGCCGGTGGTATTGCGCCCAGCCCCAAGTTCATGAGCAGAGCATGGAACAGCGGTCTTTCAGCCGCGAGTGATGGCCGGAAAAAGATTTCCAACCTGGAGGAAAAATGAGCGATACGGAAAGCGTTGACAAATACATCGCTGAGCAGAAAGAACAGTTGGCCCGAAATCCCGATTGCGGGGTGACCCACTACAATCTCGGCGTAGCCTACCTTTCCAAGCGTCAATGGAAAGAAGCCGAGGAGGAATTTTTCGCGGCCCTGGAGACGTCTCCTTCTTTGGCCGAGGCCTATGTCCAGCTGGGCGGGATTCGCATGCATCAAAAAGATCTAAAAGGGTGTTTGTATTTCAACCAGAAGGCCGTGGAGGTCCGACCCAAGTTTCCCGTTCCCTATGGCAATATCGGGTTTGTTTACATGCAGCTGGGGGAACTGGAAAAGGCCGTGGAAGCCCTGCGCGAGGCCGTTGCCTTGCAGCCGAAATTCGTCCAGGCGCAAACCACCCTGGCCAGTGCGTATTACCAGCTCGGCCAGGTGGAAAAATGCATTGACCATGGTGCCAAGGCCATCCGGGTGGAGCCGACCTTTGCGCCGGCCTACAACAACCTGGCCCTGGCCTACTATGACAAGGGCGATTTTGCCCAGGCCATCGTGAACCTGGACAAGGCCAAGGAATACGGTTTTGAGGTATCGCCGGAGTTCGAGGCGCTGCTTCAGCCGCATCGTTGAACCCATGATCAGCCATGGCAGGCTTTAAGGCGTTCAAGGAATCAGTTCGCCGACTTCTGCTTGATCCGGCATGGGAGGACAGGCTGGAGGAATTGACTCAATTGCCTTTGAAAAAGGCTCTGGGTCCGCTGTTTTCTTTTTTTTGCGATGCAAATCCCGTGATCAAATGGCGGGCGGTTACGGCTTTCGGCACAGTCGTCAAGGCCATGGCGGCGCAGAACATGGAGGCGGCCAGGGTTGCCGTGCGGCGGCTGATGTGGAGTCTGAACGAGGAATCCGGGGCCATCGGCTGGGGAGCGCCCGAAGCCATGGCCGAGTGCATGGCCCAGAACGCGGCCTTGGCCCAAGAGTACCATCGCATGCTGATTTCCTACGCCCAGGAACCGGAAGGGTGCGACGGCAACTATCTGGAACATGTCCCCCTGCTCCGCGGGGTCTATTGGGGGCTGGCCCGCTTGGCCGAAGTGAATCCTAAGCTGGTTCGCAAAGCCATGCCCGCGTTATGGGCCGGGCTTGATCAGGATGATCCGCAAATACGGGGGTTGGCCATTTGGGCGCTGGGTCTGTTGGGGGATCAGCAGGCCATAAACGCTCTCCAGGCCCACCGCGGTGATGCCCGCGAAATCGATGTTTTTCGGAATCGAACGCTGCAGCGCATCACCTTGGACGAGCTGGCCAGGGAAGCGCTGCAGCGGATTTCTGCCGGCTGAATGTTTCTTTCAGCTCCGTCTTCATGACAACTTCCGGATGGTCTCCATTCCGGATGCATCCAAAATCCTTCAGGATGATGCCGTGAAATTCGGCACGGCGCCTTGCGCGCTGCTCTTGTAGCGTCTGGCCGCGATCGCGAAATTTTTGGCCCAGGTGGGAACGCCCAAGGCGTGCAAATGCGTGTAGCAGGCAAAGGTATTGCGGTGGATCAGTCCGTCCTTGCGCGCGTCTATGCCGCAACCGCGTTGCATTTCCAGGGCAAAGGACATGTCCTGCGCCAGCGGGGAGATGCATTTGGAGTAATGAAATTCATGCCCGGCAAATTCCAGCCCTCGGGGGTGATAAGGATTGGGAAGGACAACAAGGGCCTTGGTGTAGCCATGCCCCTGGGGTTTGGTGCAGAGCATGGTCTGCAACGGGAAAACCCCGGCCATGGGAAAGACGATTTCATTGCAGACGAGGCTTTCTCCGAGGTACATGAACCCGCCGCATTCCGCGTAAATGGGCAGGCCGTTGTTTGCCAGGTTGCGCACCAGGTTTCTGACGGTGACGTTTTCGGAGAGCATGGCGGCCTGGGTTTCCGGGAAGCCGCCGCCGAGATACAGGCCATGGATCTCGGGCCAGGCAGCGGGGGAGAGCAGGCTGAGCTCAACCAGCTCGACCCCCTGGCGTCTTAATTCGTCCAGGTTTTCCTTGTAGTAGAACCACAGCGCGGCGTCACGGATCACGCCGATGCGCACGGGGTCCTTTTTTGAGTGCTGCAAAGGAGGATGCTGAGGTTCGTCTTTTGCGGCTGGGATCAGGGGGGCGCCGGCCGCGATGTCCATGATCCTGGGCACATCCAGACAGTCTGCAGTGATCGTGGCCAACAGATCAAGGGTTTTTTGCGCCTCCAGGTATTCCTGATCGGATATCAGGCCCATGTGCCGCTCCGGGATGGGATCCGGCGCTATCTTTGGCAGGATGCCGACCACCGGCACATCGGTGTATTTTTCCACGCACTGGCGAACAATGGTCCGGTGGCGTTTTCCGGCGGTCCGGTTCAGGACCACGCCGGCCAGATTGAGCTGGGCATCAAAATGCCGACACCCAAGGACCACAGCGGCCGCGGTGCGGGTCATTTTGGTGCAGTCCAGGACCAGGATCACCGGGGCCTTGAGCAGCTTGGCCAGTTCCGCGGTGGAACAGGAACCGCTGGTGTCCTTGCCGTCGAACAGGCCCCTGTTGCCTTCGATGAGTCCGAACTGGGCCGAGGCGCATTCCGTGGTGAAAAGGGAGAGCAGCTTTGCCGGGGACATTAAAAAAGGGTCCAGGTTTGATGCCTGGCGTTTGGCGGCTAGGCCGAGCCATGCGGCATCAATATAATCTGGACCCTTTTTAAAGGGCTTGACCGTCAGGCCGTTGTCCACCAAATTCCGGCACAGACCCAGGGTCAGTATGGTTTTCCCCGCCCCTCCGCTGAGACCGGCCAAAATCAGGCGAGGTATCGCGCTCACTAGTCAGTGCAAAAAAGCGAAAAAAACGTTTTGGGCAAGATGATGATTGAGATGAGTAGCCGTAAGGCTATTCTTCACCCTCGCCGGAGTGCTGCTTTCCGGCGCCTTTCAGTCCGTAAAACGTGGTGCTGCCGCTGGACCAGTATTCCAGAATCTGGTCATTGACCATCTGTCCCAGAAGCTTTTTTACCTGCAGGGTCTTCATTTCCGGAATCATGGAGTTCAAGTCCTTGAAATAGAACTTGGACTTGCCTTTTTTGGCCTGCATGCCGTCAATGATCGCTTGCCTTGCTGCTGCTTCATCCATGGGAAACTCCTCGATTGTGTATGGATGTCCGCCCGGAAAGCATGCTCTCCGGGCGGACAGCGAAGAATGTTAGAACTTGAAGTTCGTGCTCTGACGCCACGTGTTGTAGGCCGGATCACGGAAGTCGTCGATCAGGTGCCAGGAGAATTCCAGGCCGGTCTTCTCAAAGAAGCGTTCCCAGCCGATGCGCTCGGCCCATTCGCCCAGGCGTTCGTACTTGTGGGCGTCCTTGGAGTACGCGTCGATGATCTGCCGGATGGTCTTGGTCAATGTGGGCCAGCGAGGCGGCTCGTTGGGGATGAAGGCCACCACGACCTTGGAGAACTTGGGATCGCTGATGCGGTTGGAAACCTTGCCGCCGACCATGATGATCAGCCCGTCCCCGCCCGATCCGTCGGACAGGGGCATGGCCGGGCACATGGTGTAGCAGTTGCCGCAGAACATGCAGCGCTCATTCTTCACGGCCACGGAATTGACCTTTTTGCCGTCGGGCAGGTCCACCTTCACCGGGCGGATGGCCGCGGTGGGACAGGCGGCCACGGCCAACGGGATCTCGCAGAGGTTGTCCAGGTGGTAGTGGTCGATGATGGGGGGTTTGCGGTGGTAGCCCACGAATCCGATGTCCGAGCAGTGCACCGCGCCGCACATGTTCACGCAGCAGGCCATGGACACGCGCAACTGGGCGGGCAGGCGCATGTGCTGGAACTCGTCGAACAGATCGTCCATGACCGACTTGACCGTGCCCGAGGCGTCCGTGGCCGCGGTGTGGCAGTGCACCCAGCCCTGGGTGTGGATGATGTTGGTCATGCACGCGCCGGTGCCGCCGATGGGGAACTTGTAGCTGCCGCCGGTGTGCTTGCGGCTGGTCAGGTCTTGCTTCAGGGGCTCGACCAGATCCTTGCTGTCCACCATGAATTCGAGGTTGTTCCGGGTGGTCCAGCGGACATGGCCCTTGCAGTACTTGTCGGCGATGTCGCAGACTTCGCGGATCGTGGAAACGCTCATGATCCGGGGCGTGCCCACGCGGATGGTGTACACTTCGTCGCCGCTTTCGGCCTTGTGCATCAAAATGCCGGGTTCCAGAATCTCGTGGTACAGCCATTTGCCGAAATTCTTCTTGATCACCGGGGGCAGGAACTGCTCGTAGTGCTTCGGGCCGATATCCGTGATCCGGTCCTTCATCGGGTTCTTCGGATCATATCCTGAGGAAATGAATGCCATTTTTATTACCTCCTGGGCTTGTTACATTTGGTGTCGGCTTCTGTAGTCTTCGATCTTCCTGTCCCAACCACCGGGTACTTCCTCTTCCTTCCAGAAGATGTACGGATTGGCGCGAGGCTCTTTGATCATCCGTGGATCCGGCTTCAGGTCCATGATTTCCAGGTATTTTGCCAGACCGAAGCGTTTCATGGTTTCGCCGACACGCTCGCGGTTCTTGCCCTCTTCCATCCAGAAATCAAAGATTTTTTCGATGAGTTCATGGATCGGATCATACGGCGGTTCGACCTTGATGAAGGGCACGATCAGGGTGCCCATCTGCGCGCCGTCCAGGATCGGGGCCTTGGCGCCCAAAAGCAGGGCGCAGCCTCTGTCCTCGCCGATGCGCAGGGCCCGGGGCATGGCATTGATGCAGTGCATGCAGTGGTTGCATTCCTTGTCGTTGATCTTCAGGGTGTCGCCTTCCATCCACATGCATTTGGTCGGGCACAGGTCGATGATTTCCTTCTGGATGTCGAACTTGCCCCAGTCGCGATCGGCATGGGCGCCGCCGTTGGGCGGAATCTCCCCGCCGATGTAGGCCTTCACGGCTTCCTGATCAATACGGATGTTGTCCCGCCACAGACCGATGAAGGACAGGTCGGAGCGGGCAATGGAGGCCACGCAGCAGTTCGGACAGCCGTCAAACTTGAACTTGAACTTGTAGGGGAAGGCCGGCCGGTGCAGGAAGTCCTGGTACACATTGGTGAACTCGTGGCAGATGGCCTGGGTGTCGTAGCAGGCGAATTCGCAGCGGGACATGCCCAGACAGCAGGACGGGGTGCGCAGGTTGGAGCCGGAGCCGCCCAGGTCGGTCTCGAATTTGTGGGTCAGCTCGTGAAAGACTTCCTCCAGCTGGGGCGTGGTAGTGCCCAGAAGCACGATGTCGCCGGTGGAGCCGTGCATGTTGGTCATGCCGCTGCCCCGGAACTCCCACAGATCGCAAAGCTGCCGCAAAAAGTCGGTGCTGTAGTACAGGCCGGAGGGCTGGTTCACGCGCATGGTGTGGAAATGGGCCACGCCGGGGAACTGTTGAGGCTGGTCGCAGTACCGGCCGATGACGCCGCCGCCGTACCCGAACACGCCGACGATGCCGCCGTGCTTCCAGTGGGTCTCGCCTTCATGATAGGAAAGCTCGACAACACCCAGCAAATCTTCACAGACCTCGGCGGGGATCTGAAACTCGACGTTCTTCTCGTTTTTCGCCCTGGACGCCGCTTCCCGTTTGATGTCGGAAACAAAGCTGGGCCATGGTCCCTTTTCCAGCTCGTCCAACAACGGGGTTTCGTGTTTCGCCATTGCTCTACCTCCTCAAAGGTTTTTTAGGGGGTTCATGCCAAAGTGACGGACATCCTCCCGGACTTTCCCGGGACGATGTTCCTGCAGTGCACACATGAATCCATTGACCAAAAAGCTCTGCACTCCAATCTTCGTGAAAATTATTACAACCCGAAACAGCTTTTTGTCAAGGCGGTTCGGGCAAAGAAATGTCGAGGTCTTCGTTCATTTGCGTTTGGCAAAAGCGCCATCGGTCTGCCCGGCCCGCCTGACCCCTTTCCAGCCTAAGCTGCTGGGCAGGGTCCTGCTGTTGTAGATCCTGCCTTCGGCGCGAAAGGGGCGCAGTTTGCTGTTCAGCAACTGCACCTGATCAGCCAAACGGCGTTTGTAGGGGAAAAGCAAGGATGAACTTTTGCGCTCCTCCAGAAAAAGGATCACCAGGATTCGGGCCGATGCCGGGTTATGGAACAGGGCGCGCACAAAGGGCCGCAATTCCTGGATATCCCAGCGCTGCGCGGCGTACAGTCCGGAGAGCGTGTCCCGCACCTTCTGAACCACTTCGGAAACCAGCCGTCCGGACAGCAGTCGCTGCCGGTTGCGGGATTCATGGCCGGTCAGGTCCTTGACCTCGATGAACACGGTGTTGCTCATGTTTCCCGAACCGGGGCGGACCACCAAAAAATCAACTCCCTTGGTCCCTTCGACCCGAAGCATGGTGCCCCGGTAGAACTTGCTGTCGTCATATTTGCAGACCGTCAGCCCCTGCGCAAAGGTGAAGGTTATTTCCCCTTCGACAAATGCGGTCATATCGCGGGCCCTGTCTGCTCAGAATGCATCTCCAGATAGCGGTCGCTCTGGTCCAGCTCCTCCTCCAGGGCGATGAGGCTTGGCAGATCCTCAATTTCTGCGGCCTGGCGGGAGATCACGCCGGAGTTCCTGCATTCCAGGCCGGTGTAGAGCGTGGCCAGGGGGGAGCCGCGGGTCAGCAGTTCCAGTTCCCGGAGCAGAAACAGGCTGTGGGTGGCCATGACCACCTGAATGCCGAAACCGGCCGTGGCCACCAGGGCGCCGGCCACCTTGCGGATCAATTTTGGATTCAGATTGCAGTCGGGTTCGTCCCAAAACAGGGTACATCCTTTGCGCAGGGAGCCGTTCAAAAGCAGGTAGGCCAACTGGGCGATTTTGCGCAGTCCTTCCGCCAGCAAGCCGATTTCCAGCCGGCCCTTGTCCGGAGTTTTCACCAGGAATCGGCCTTGGTCCAGGATGATTTTGCCTTGCAAGATGGTTTCCAAATCCCTGACCAAATCCTCCACGGGCTCCAGTTGCGCCGGCTTCAGAGGCGAGGCCAGGAATTTTCGGCACAAGTCGTAATAGGTTTCGTCCATGACCATTTCCCTGCGCTCATACGATCCGATCAGGCTGGGGAACAGGGACAAGGCCTCCTTGGGCGGCAGGAGAACGGAGTCCCGGGCGGTTTGGGCCGGGACATGCTCTTCCAGGGCCACCTTCTTGCGGCTGTTCGGGGCAAAGCTGAAGCGCAGGCTGTGATCGTGAAAACCGGCGTCAACAAGAGCCCGATTGCGGCCGGCCTTGCGGTTGACCAGGCCGCCCAGGTGTTCCGGCCGGAACACGGCCACCAGTTTTTCGGCGATGCGCTCGTCCAGGCGGTAGTTGAGTTTCGACGGTTGATTTCGCGCGGTTTCGCTTTGCAGGGCGCTGACCACATAGGCCAGTTTGAGCAGATGGCTCTTGCCCGTGCTGTTTTCGCCGATAATCACGTTCAAGCCGTTGACAAAACGCATTTTAGCCCGGCTGAACAGCGAAAAGTCGAAAATGGTCAGTTTGGCAAGCATGAGCATACTCCTGGAGTCTGAACAGCAATATTCGCATGTGCGCATGAGTGCATGAGCACTCCAGCGACACTTCAGAAAACGTTCATGGGAGCAGGCCGCGTTGACATGTTTTTCTTGCGTTGCAGACTCCCTCGCTGCCTGCGTTGGTCAGAACCGATGCGCTGAAGAGCAGAGCGCAGCCCGTGAACAACCGATTGGATCCAACGGGACAAACTCCTTATGCTTCCCGTGGGCATTTTCTTGCACGGCGCGGATGTCCAGTCAAGACGGTTTTGGAAACGTTCAGCAGGAGACGGCGACTTAAAGCCTCTTTCTTGACTTCATGCGGCGGATGCAAGAAAGACCTTGCATCCCCCCGGACATTCAACAAGGAGACGAACAATGCTGCGGCGGACCTTTGTCAAGCAGGCTTTGACCGCTCCAGGGGCGCTGGGCGAAGTTCTTTTGCGCGGCTGGGTGCGCACACGGCGGGACGCCAAGGGCTTTTCCTTCCTGGAGCTCAATGACGGCTCCTGTTTGAAAAACCTCCAGGTGGTCGTGGACCATGCTGTTGCGGGCTGGTTTTTCAAGGATGTGAACACAGGCGCGGCCGTGGAAATCCAGGGCGAACACGCGGCCTCTCCTGCGGCGGGACAGGCCTGGGAAGTGCACGCGGCCCGGGTGACGCTGATCGGCATGGCCGACCAGGAAACATATCCCTTGCAGAAGAAGCGCCATTCCGATGAGTTCCTGCGCGGCATCGCTCATCTTCGTCCGCGGACCAACAAATACGGGGCCATGGCTCGAATCCGCTCCGAAGCGGCCTTTTGCGTGCATGATTTCTTCCGCGGGCGCGGGTTCTGGCATTTGCACACGCCCATTTTAACAGGTTCCGACTGCGAAGGGGCCGGAGAAATGTTCCGGGTCACCACCCTGGGAACAAATTACCATCCCCGGACACCAGACGAACCCTTTTTCGAGGATTTTTTCGGCAGGCAGGCCAATTTGACCGTTTCCGGGCAATTGGAGGCCGAACTCTATGCCTGCGCCCTGGACAGGGTGTACACCTTCGGTCCCACGTTCCGGGCCGAAAATTCCAATACCCCCCGCCATGCCGCTGAATTCTGGATGATCGAGCCGGAATTCGCCTTTGGCGGCCTGCGGGAGACCATGGATCTGGCCGAGGAGTTGACCAAGATCATGGTCCGGCATGTCCTGGACCATTGCCCGGATGATTTGGAGCTGTTCGGGAAATACGTGGACAAGACCCTCATGGCGGACCTGGAAACGCTTCTGCGCGAGCCTTTTGAACGGATTCCCTACAGGCAGGCCGTGGACATCCTGGAGGCCAGCAAGCGCGGCTTCGAATTTCAGGTGGTGTTCGGTTCGGATTTGCAGACCGAGCATGAACGCTTTCTGTCGGAGGAATATTTCAAGAAGCCGGTCATGGTGTACGACTATCCGCGGACCATCAAGCCGTTCTACATGCGCATGAACGAGGACGGGGAAACCGTGGCGGCCATGGACCTGCTCGTGCCCCGCGTGGGGGAACTGGTGGGAGGCAGCCAGCGCGAGGAGCGGCTGAACATCCTCGTGGACCGGATGGAGGAACAGGGCCTGAACCAGGAGGCCTATTGGTGGTATCTGGATATCCGCCGCTTCGGCTCCGCGCCGCATGCCGGGTTCGGCATGGGCTTTGAGCGTTTTCTGATGATGATCACCGGGGTGGCCAACATCCGGGACGTGATTCCGTTTCCGCGAACGCCGGGCAACCTGGAATTTTAGGTCACTGAATGCATTTTTCAATGCGGCACGCCCAACGTCGCCTCACCCCAATCCCATTCCCGGCTCCATTTCCCGGCCCGTCAAGTCAGTGTCATACCCGCCCAAAGCCCGGACGCGGGCTTGGAGTTCCTTGGAGCGGATCAGCTCCAGCACGGTGGTGATCTTCGGATCTTCGGCCCACTGTCGGGGAATGATCAGGTCGTAGCGCTCCCGGGCCAGGGGCACGAAGTCCAGGTGCAGGGCCCTGGCCGCGGCGAAAATGCCCAGGCCGCAGTCAGCGGCCTGGCTGAGCACGTTCACGGCCACGGCCATGTGCGTGTATTCTTCCTTGTCGTATCCCCGCACGGAATCCGGGCTGATGCCGGCCTGCCTGAGATGGTGATCCAGGAGAATCCGCGTGCCCGCGCCGCGTTGACGGTTGATGAAGACCACGTCGGGCCGGGTCAGGTCCTTGACGCCCTTGATGGCCTTGGGATTGCCCTTGGCCACGATCAGTCCTTGGTGGCGAATGGCCAGGTTGACCACCAGCACGTCGACATCGGGCAGGTACTTGGCCAGGAAGGGAAAATTGTAGTCCGCGCTTTCCGGATCAAAGAGGTGGCACCCGGCCAGATGCGCGGCCTGGTTGCGCAAAGCGTTCAGGCCGCCCATGCTGCCCACATGGGTGGAGGCCAGGCGATAGGGCTCGGCCAGACCCATGAGTTCGTTGGTCAGCAGGTCCAGGGTGTTATCGTGGCTGCCCACGCAGACAATGGTCCGCTCCAGTTCCGCCTGGGACACCAGCAGCTCGGTTTCCAGCAGTGCTCCAGCCTCCAATCCTTCGCTGTGTATGGGAATGCGAGCCATGCCCTGGGCCTTGGTCAGGGTGGTGATCATACCCGCGCCCCGGGCCAGGGGCGTGGCCACCCATTTTTGGCCCACCCGGCCGATGGCCAGACGCATGAATTCCTGCACGCCCAGCTTGGACGGGGTCTTGCGGGTCAGCTCCACCTGGATCTTCGGTCTGGCGCCGGGGTCGCGGCGGCCCAGCCAGGCCGCCAGAGGGCGCACCAGTTCCTCGAAGCAGATCACCGCGCTGACCGGATATCCCGGCGCGCCCACCAGCAGTTTGCCCCTGGCTTCGCCCAAAAGGGAGGGCTTGCCGGGCATGGCCGCGATGCCATGCACCAGGACCGTGCCGTGTCGCTCCATGACCGTGCGGGTGAAGTCCTTGGTGCCGGCGGAAGATCCGGCGCCGATGATCACGATGTGCGCCCGTTGCAGGGCCTTGTCCACGGCCTCGGACAGCAGCGTCAGGTCGTCGCGCACCGGCGGGACCCGCTCCACGACGCAGCCCCACGATTCACCCAGGGCCTTGAAGACCTGGGAATTGCTCTCCACCACCTGTCCCGGCCGCGGCTCAGGGTGTTTGGTAAAGTCCAGGACCTCGTCGCCCGTAGGGATGATGATCATCCGCACCTGTTCCCAGACCTGCAGTTCCCAGATGCCCGCGCTGAGCAGCGCGCCCACGTCGTAGGGCGAGATTTGGTGGTTCTGGGGCAGGAGCAGCTCCGTGGCCACAATGTCCTCGCCGATGCGGCGCACATGCTGCCAGGGAAAGGCCGGGGCCTCGATGGCAATGGTCTGCTCGTCCACCTGAACCACCTGCTCGATCATGATTACCGCATTGCTCCCCGCAGGCATGGCATGTCCCGTGTTTACGGGATGATAGTCCTTGTCCAGCGTGAGCTGCAAAGGGCGGCCTTCCCTGGCGGAAAAGGTGGCTTCCGCGTTCACGGCCACGCCGTCCATGGCCGCGCTGTGAAAGGTGGGGCTGGAATAGCGTGAGAAAACCGGCGCCGCAGTGACCCGGTCCGCGGCCTGATGCGTGGGAACCATTTCCGTGCGGATCAGGGCGTCGCGGTCCAGGGCTTTTCTGGCCTTGTCCAGGGCTTCGGAAATGGGAATCGTGGTCAGGTAGATGGAGCGCTGAAAATCCATGGAGTATGCCTCGTTCGGGTCAAAATTTTTGGATGGTTTTACAATCCGCGGGAGTGCGGCAAAACCCAGATGGCGATTTGGTTAGTGCATGTTTGTGGCGAACTCAAGGGGAGTATTTGCCCTGCCGAGGGCGCGATCTTGATGATTCCGGACGGATCGCCTGCCGGTCAGGAACCGTTTTTGCTCTGGGCAGAGTGCTATACGCAACGTCGTAAAACTTTGCGTATGCGGGTCACAGGACGTCACCCCGACGATCGTGGGATTGTCGAGAGGCCAACGGAAAACCGCGCTTTTCCGTTGGCCGAAACGTCGAAAATACAGGACGGATTTTCGACGTCATGTATAAGAACTTCGCAATTTGGCCGCGGCGGCGGCCACAAGGTCGACGGCGCGGTCGATTTCCGGGGCAGTGGTCATCCGGCCGAGGGAAAACCGCAAGGTTCCTTTGGCCCATTCGACGGGGACCCGCATGGATTCGAGTACATGCGAGACGGCCACTGCGTTGGCATGGCAGGCGGCTCCGGCTGAAGCAGCGATATCCAGTCCGATTTCTTCCAGCAACCTGTTGGCATGAAGCCCTTTGAACGACAGGTTCAGGGTGTTGGGCAGCCGGTATTCCGGATGGCCGTTGAGCCTGACGTCGTCCACCCGCTGGAGAATGCCCTTGTGCAGGCGGTCGCGCAGTGTTTTCATGTGGTCCATATTCGCGGCCAGATCCCTGGAGGCTATTGCACAGGCCTTCCCCAGCCCGACAATGCCCATCACGTTTTCCGTGCCCGCCCTCCAGCCTCTTTCCTGTCCGGCGCCGTGACAAAATTTTTCCGGTGCCAGACCCTTGCGTACGTAAAGAGCCCCGACACCCTTGGGCGCGTAGAGCTTGTGGCCGGCAATGGAAAGCATGTCCACGCCGAGGTTGGTCACGTCAACCAATATCTTGCCCGGGGATTGGGCGGCATCGGTGTGCATGACGATGCTTCGCTTCCTGACCATTTCGGAGATGGCCGCCAGAGGCTGCACCGTGCCCACTTCATTGTTCGCGTGCATGACGGTCACAAGGACGGTGTCAGGGCGCAGGGCTTGTTGCACCTTAACGGGATCGATCATGCCCTGATCATCCACGGCCACCCGTGTGGTCTCAAAGCCTTCCTTTTCCAGATGCCGGCAGACCTCCAAGACCGCCGGGTGCTCAAAGGCGCTGGTGACTATGTGGCGTCCTTTCCGCCCAAGGGCGCGTGCCATGCCCTTGATGGCGTGGTTGTTGGATTCAGTGCCGCCGGAAGTAAAAAAGACTTCCTCGGGAAGGCAGCCCAGCAGGCCGGCCACCTGTTGCCGGGCCGCTTCCACGGCCTGTTTCGGCTTGATGCCGTACCAATGAGAGCTGGATGGATTGCCGAACTCAACCTCCAGAAAGGGGAGCATGGCGGCGATGACTTCGGGATGAAGGGGGGTGGTGCCGTTATAATCGAGATAAATGGGTTTCATGAAGATACCTCCGAACAGCTGGAACGTATTTCGTGGCTGGAAGCATTATGCGTTTGTTCCATTGAGTCAACTCCGGTGTTTGCAGGTGTTTGCAGGCTGGGAGCTTGAATCTTTCAAGGTTATTTTTAGTTATTATAAGTTAAAATGAGTTTATATAAAAATGGATAATCTATTATATTGATGAATACCAACGAAAAGGTCTATTTACTCCCTTCATTGTGCTAATTTTCTTTGTTGAACACAAATCAACGGCAACTAAGGAGGCTGATGATGGGACGCAATTTCAAGTTATGGTCCGGAGGGTGCATGTTGGGATTGTTGGTTCTTGCCCTGAGCGCGGGCGGTGCGGCAACGGCCTTGGCCAAGCAGGAGGTGATTGTTTTTCATGCCGGCAGCCTCACCGTGCCTTTTGCCGAAGTGGAGAAGCGCTTCGAGGCCATGCATCCGGACATCGATGTACTGCGAGAAGCCGGGGGCAGCACCATGATGGCGCGAATGATCAGCGAACTGGGAAAGCCGGCCGACATCATGGCTTCGGCTGACTATAAGGTCATCGACAAGGGGCTGATTCCGGGCCACGCTGAGTGGAATATTCTCTTTGCCAGCAACCAGATCGTCCTGTGCTACACGGACCAGAGCAGATTTGCCGCTGAAGTCAACGCCGACAACTGGTACGAGATCCTGGCCCGGCCGGGCGTGGTCTGGGGCCACAGCGATCCGAATCTTGATCCCTGCGGCTACAGAAGCCTGATGGTGATTCAGCTGGCCGAAAAATTCCACAACCAGCCGGGGCTCTATGATCGTCTGATCGCCAACAGGCCCAAGGCCAACGTGCGGCCCAAGTCCGTGGAACTTGTCTCCCTCTTGAAAACCGGGAACATGGATTATGCCTGGGAATACCAGTCCGTGGCCCTGCAGCACGATCTCAAGTTCATTCAGCTGGACGATCACATCAATCTGGGCAACTACAAATTCGACAATTTTTATGCCCAGGCCGAGGTCGAGGTCACTGGCAAGGAGCCTGGCACATGGATGACGCTGACCGGCCAATCAAGCACTTACGGGGTGACCCTGGTCAAGGACGCGCCGAACCGCGATGCCGCGGTCCTCTTTTTGGAGTATCTTCTTGATCCGGAGGGCGGGCTGAAGATCCTTGAGGAAATGGGGCAGCCCATTATCGCTCCGAGCCAGGTCGCTTCCGAGGAGATTCGCCAGGCCTTGCCCGGCAGGCTTCCCGAGCTGGTGGAAGTAACAAAATGAGATGCGCCGCATAGATCCCTTTTATGCCCTGGCCGCCGCGAGCACGTTCCTTGTGGTGGGTTTCATCGTTCTCCCCCTGGTGGAGATGATCCGTCAGCCCACGGCGGCCGATCTGCAAGCAAGCTGGATGGATCCTGATGTGCGGCGGGCCATTTGGATGTCGGTATCGACTTCCGGGACCGCCGCTCTGATTTCTTTTGTTTTCGGCACCCCTTTCGCCTATCTGCTGGCCCGGCGCGATTTCAGGGGCAAACGCTTCATTGAAAGCGTCGTTGACCTGCCGATCATGATTCCCCATCCGGTGATCGGGATTGCCATCCTGAGCCTGGCCGGGCGTCAGCACTGGATTGGCCGGATTGCCTCGGAACTGGGGATCAAAGTGATGGGATCCGTCACAGGAATCGTGATCGTATTGACCTTCGTGGGCCTGCCTTTTTACATCAATACGGTCAAGAACGGGATTGAAGCCATTCCCCAACGACTGGAAAACGTTTCACGCAGCCTTGGAGCAGGCGCTTTCGGCACCTTCATGCTGGTCACCTTTCCCCTGGCTTGGCGCAGCGTCATCGTGGGCATGATCTTATGCACGGCCAGGGCCGTGAGCGAGTTCGGGGCCGTGGTCATCCTGGCCTACCACCCGATGACCGCTCCGGTGATGATTTATGAGCGTTTTACGGCCTATGGACTCCGTTACAGCCAACCCGTGGCCGTGTGGCTGATTTTCGTCTGTCTGGGGCTGTTTCTGCTGCTGCGGTGGCTCAACCCCAACAGTCGGGCCAGGACATGATCGCGATTGACGACCTGGCGATTCGTTTGCCCGGCTTTACGATGGAGGGCATCTCTTTTCGGGTGGAGGTCGGGGAGTTCTTTATTCTTCTGGGTCCCACCGGATCAGGGAAGACCCTGATCCTGGAGTCCATCGCTGGAATGGTGCCCATCAGCTCCGGCAGGATCATCATTGGCGGACGGGATGTGACCAACCTGCCGCCTGAACGGCGCGCAATCGGCATCGTCTACCAGGATCAGGCCTTGTTTCCGCACCTTTCCGTGTCGCAAAACATCCGCTACGGGCTGCGCTATCGGCCTTGGGGAGCGGATCGTGAAAAGAAACTCGCCGCTCTGATTCAACTGTTGGGTTTGGAATCATTGCTTGACCGGGGGGTTTGCAACCTCAGCGGCGGTGAGCGGCAGCGGGTGGCCCTGGCCCGTGCGCTGGCCACTGCTCCTGATATTTTGCTGCTTGACGAACCACTTTCGGCTTTGGATCCAAGTTTTCGTGAGGAAATCCGCCATCTGCTCAAAGGGTTGCACCGCGAAACAGGCATCACCGTGCTCATGGTGACCCATGATTTCCCCGAGGCGCATTTTCTGGCGGCCCGCACCGCGGTGATAGGCAACGGCCGCATTGAACAGGTTGGATCCGTGCCTGAGGTTTTTAATCGACCGATTTCGCCCACTGTGGCCGCGTTCGTGGGGATGAAAAATATTTTCCAGGCCAGCTTTGACCAGGGTGTGGCCCGGGCGGGTCCCATGACGCTGTCCCTGACTGGCTTTTGCGATCCAGCCTGGGGCTATCTGGCCGTAAGACCCGAGGATGTCTGTGTCTACGGCGTTTCCTCGGGGAAGAACGATGGGGTGCATTGTTTTCCCGGCCGGGTGACACGCATCGACCACCAGGGGGCTTTCTGCGATGTCCTGGTACACTCTGACGGCTTGCTCTGGCAGACCATCCTTCCCACGGGCAGACTGATAAAAGAGGACATCGCCGAGGGCGGCCAGGTCTGGCTTCAGGTTTTGCCGGAAAAGATTCACGTGATGTGAATGCTCTTTTTAGAGGGATATGCGTTTTGAATGCTGATTCCGGCGTTGAGCACAAAACATCCTGCGATGATTTTAGGTATTTTTTGTTGTTATAAGTTCTTTTTAGTAGTTTATAAAATTTAATAAGTATAATATTGACTAATTAATAACAATAAATTTATCAAGAATGACTTCATTGTCTTGCGATTCCACAAGGAGGCGACGTTGAAAAACCTTTTGTCCACCAAGGAAGTGGCCCAGTTCCTGGATGTGAACGAGAAGATGGTCTACTCCTTGATTGCCGAAAAAGGGCTGCCGGCCACCAAGGTCACGGGCAAGTGGCTGTTTCCCAAGCATCTGGTGGAACAGTGGATCGAGAATTCCACCCAGAACTTTCCGTCCCAGGCTTCTCCGTTGCCTCCCTATCACGGGTTGCTCATCGTGGCCGGCAGTGACGATCCCCTGTTGGAACGGACCATGAACCTGTTTAACAAGACCTATCCCAAGCATTTGGCCGTGTACGGAAACGTGGGCAGCTTCGGCGGACTCAAGGCCCTGCGGCACAACCTGTGTCACATGGCCTCCAGCCATCTGATCGAGGAGAGTGGCCAGGACTTCAACTTTCAATTCGCCTCCGAGGAACTGCATGAGCCCCCGGCCGTGATCAACTTTTGCTTCCGCGAACAGGGTTTGATCATGGCCAAGGGCAATCCCTGCAAGATCAGCTCAGTGGCCGACCTGGGCCGCAAGGATATGCGGGTGGTCAACCGCCCCTTGACCACGGGCACGCGGCTGCTGTTCGATCGGGAATTGCTAAAGGCCGACGTGTCCACGGAAACCATGGTCGGCTACGGCCATGAGGTGCATCGGCATCTGGATGTCGGCTTGGAAATTCTGGCCGGCCGGGCCGATGTCGGGCCGGCCATCCGGGCCGTGGCCGGTATTTTGGATCTGGATTTTCTGCCGTTGGGCCGGGAGCGCTTTGATCTCCTGATTTCTCGCGAAAGGTTCTTTGACAAGGGCGTGCAGCTTTTTCTCGGCCTGCTTCATGAACCCGTGTTCCAGCGCATGGCCGGGGAACTCCAGGGCTATGACCTCGCTCAAAGCGGCCGGACGGCCTTTCCCAAAGAGGACAATGGCAACGGGGGATGAAGCAGGTTTCAGAGAGGTTTCTCCATGGATTTGGATAAGCTTTTAAGGAACCATCAACCATGAAGGAAGGTCATCATGAACAAATTCGTATCGATTCTGGTCTGTTTTTTCATGCTCGCGCTGGCTTCCTCGGCTCTGGCCCAGGACAAGGTGATCACCATGAGCACCACCACCAGCACGGAGGCTTCCGGGCTTCTGGACTATCTGCTGCCGGAGTTCACCAAGGACACCGGAATCACGGTGCGGGTCATGTCCAAGGGCACTGGCGCAGCCCTGAAGGATGGCATGGACGGCAATGCCGACGTGGTCTTTGTGCACGACGTGGCCCGTGAGGAGCAATTCGTGGCCGAAGGCTACGGCACTCAGCGGCATTACGTGATGTACAACGACTTCATCATTGTCGGACCGGAAAATGATCCGGCGGGCATCAAAGACGCTCCGAACGCCGTGGAGGCCATGAAACGCATCGCCGCGGCCAAGGCACCCTTTGTCTCCCGCGGCGACGACAGCGGCACGCACGGACGGGAAAGGCAGCTCTGGACCGCCACGGGTCTGCCCCTGACCGACGCCAAATCTCCCCAGGACGGTCAAGGCTGGTACTTTTCCATTGGCCAGGGTATGGGCGAGGCCTTGATTTTTGCCCGGGAAAAGCTGGGCTATGTTTTGGCCGACAGGGGCACCTATCTGCAGTACAAGTTTGGTCGGACCGAACCTTACGAGCTGGGGATCGTGTATGAAGGCGACGACATGCTCAAAAACCCCTACGGCGTGATCCCGGTCAATCCGGAAAAGCATCCCCACGCCAAGTTCGAGTTGGCCGACACCTTTGCCAAGTGGCTCGTTTCCGAACGCGGCCAGCAGGTCATCGGCAGCTACAAACTGCTTGGTCAGGCGCTGTTTTTCCCGGACGCGAAATAGTTTTCACACGAGAACGAAAGCAGTTCCGGGTAGATACCCAATAGCGATCAAGGCAGCCCGCGGGGGCGAATGACCGTTCGCCTCCGCGGTTTTCATCCACTTTTCCATCTCCCTCATAACCCCATGGATTTTCTTGCCGAAAGTTTATTGGCCGCCCTTCGAATGATCTGGTCCCTGGACCCGGAGATGTATTTTGTCGTCTACGTGTCCCTGAGCGTGAGTTTTTTTTCGACCCTGATCGCTTCGCTTCTGGGCGTGCCCCTGGGTTTTCTCATCGCGGTGCGGCAGTTTCGCGGCAAGCGGGTGGTGATCACCATCCTGAACACCATGCTGGCCCTGCCCACCGTGGTTATCGGACTGTTTGTCTACGCCTTTCTGTCCAGGAGCGGACTGCTCGGGTTCATGGGGCTTTTGTACACGCCAAAGGCCATCATCATCGGCCAGGTGATCCTGATCCTGCCCTGGGTGGCCACCTTCACCATGGCCGCGGTCAGCCGCATTGACGAGCGCTATCGGAATACGGCCCTGACCCTGGGGGCCAGTGGAATGCAGGCTGTCCTGGCCGTGGCCCGGGAGGCCCGCTTCGGCATCCTGGCCGCGATCATCGCCGCGTTCGGCCGGGTCATCGCGGAAATCGGCATTGCCATGATGCTCGGCGGGAACATCAAGGGTTTCACCAGGACCATGACCACGGCCATGGCCCTGGAGCACAACAAGGGCGAGTTCGTCCTGGCCGTAGCCTTGGGTATTGTCCTGCTCACCGTCAGCCTGCTGATGAACATTGTCCTGCAGCTGGCCCAAGGCAAATACGGAGACAATAGATGAGCCTGTTCGAACTCAAGGGCGTGCGCCAGATTTTCGACGGACGCACGGTCCTGGACATCGACCATCTGGAGCTGTCCGCCGGAGGCAGCTATGCCTTGCTGGGGCCGAATGGCTGCGGCAAATCCACCTTGCTGCAGATTCTGGCCTTTCTTCGGCCTCCCGTCCATGGCGAGATCTATTTCAAGGGCCGCAAGACGGACTGGCGCGAAAAGGCTTTGCACGCCTTGCGCCGGCAGGTTGTTCTGGTGGACCAGCATCCAATCATGTTCACCACCACGGTGATCAACAACGTGGAGTATGGGTTGAAGATGCGCGGCGTGCCGGCCAGGGAGCGCCGCAAGATTGCCGAAGGATGTCTGGCCCGGGTGGGCATGCATGCCTTCGCGTTCCGACCGGCCCATCTCCTTTCCGGTGGAGAGACACAGCGGGTGGCCATTGCCCGGGCCTTGGCCTGCTCTCCGGAGGTGATGCTCTTTGACGAACCCACGGCCAGCGTGGACGTGGAAAACCAGGCGGTCATCGAGAAGGTGATTCAGGATATCCGCAGGGAAAAAGGAATTTCCCTTATTTTTGCCACGCACAAGCGTTTGGAGGCGGTCAGGTTGGCGGAAGAGAAAATCTTCCTGTTTGAAGGGAGATTGACCGGCCCGGGAGGGGAAAACCTCTTTTCCGGAATCGTGGCCTGGAAAGGCGAGCACACCGTGTGCCGGTTGGGAGAAAATGTTGAATTGGACGTGAAGGCCCGGCATTCAGGACTGTGCAGGATGACCATCAGGCCGGAGGGCATCCGCCTGTTCACGGCCGAACAGGCAAAAACCGTGCAGTCGAGCTCCCTCAAGCTCTATCCTGGCCGGGTTTTGCAGATGACCGCCGAGGGAGAACAGATCAAGATTCTCCTGGATATCGGCGTGCCGGTCAGGACGCTGCTGTCCAGGAAGGAAGCCGTGCAATCCGGTATCCTGGTCGGTGACGAGGTCCAGGTAGCCATTGATTCCGGAGCAACGCAGGTTGTTCAATAAGCGGTCGAATCCGGTCAAGAGGCAACCCAGCCATACCGAGATTGCGCCATTACTGTTCTGAAGAGATGCTAGGAGTCATGTCATGACAGATATCCGTATTCGTCCCATCGGCATTATCCGCTCCCCCTTTACCGACCGGGCCAACATGCCCATCCAGCCTTGCGGCGCTCGCGGCGTAGTCGGCCAAGTGGTGCTGGATGAGGCCTTTGCCGACGGCCTCAAGGACCTGAGCGGCTTTTCCCATATTTATCTTCTGTACCACTTTCATAAGAGCCGGGGCTACGAACTGACCGTTGTCCCGTTCATGGAACCACGTCAGCGAGGCCTGTTTTCCACCCGCGCCTTCAGGCGACCCAACCAGATCGGTCTGTCCGTGGTGCGTTTGAACAGCGTGGAGGGCAATATTCTGCACATCCTGGATGTGGATGTTTTGGACGGCACGCCGCTTCTGGACATCAAGCCCTACATGAAGGCTTTTGACGCCGTTCCCGACGCCTTGTCCGGCTGGGCTGAGAGTCATCAGGGCACGGCCAATGACATCCGCTCGGATGATCGTTTCGTCGACTCTCAGGAGGGATCGTCGTCCGAATAGTCTTTGAAAAGGCGTATCTTTTCACCGTGTGGAACCAGTGGCTGGTATGCCTTGATTTGAGCATCTCGCAACGTTTTTGTCGACTTCGTGGCCCTGAATGTAGCTTTCGGGGAACAAATGTATCGGGCAATGGGCTGTTGAACAATGCCAGCGGTTCGGTATTGTGGCCAGTGAGCTGGTTTGAGTGGCCATTGTGCTGGACGCGGTCGACCTTGTCCGATGATTACAGCAAAAACCCCGCCACGTACCGCCCGCCGGTGAACACCAGGATGAAGGCCAGCATCCATTTGATGGCCTGGGCCGGGACGAACTTCTGCATTCGGGCTCCTATATACATGCCGATCATCCCGCCTACGCCCATGAGCAGGCCCAGGATCCAGTCCGGGGCCACGGCCATGTGCGGATAGAGCGGGGCAAGGGCCTGATAGAAACCCGCGGCCACCACGGACGTGAGGAACGTACCCATCAGACAGGCCCCGGCAATGGTGTACACCGGCAAATGAAACACAGCCACGAAAAAGGGGGCGATGATCGCGCCGCCGCCGATGCCGTACATGCCGCCCACCACGCCGACAATGGCGCTCAAGGTGAAGATGCCCATGGTCGGCGCGCTTATATTTTCCCCGTAAAATGAGTAGTCAATGGTCTTCAGGCTGAAATGGTTGATGGTGATCCGGGGCAGGGGGCCATTGGACTTGGCTTCCTTTTTACGAAATGTGCGGACAAGTTCCTGAAAGCGTTTTTCCGAGGACGCTTTGTCCGATCCGGGAGCAGGCGGTTTGAGCAGGGTGCGGACCATCAGCAAGCCGATGTACAGCAGCACAAGCCCGGCAAAGACCTTGAAGTGGGTCGGGTCCGGCAGATATTTGATCCGCAGGATCACGCCCAACAGGACCCCGGGCACGGTCCCGGCAATGACCACCCAGGTCAGGGGCCAGACCATGCGGCCTTCCCGGATGAAACGGTACACCCCGCTGGGGATGGCCACTATGTTGAACAGATGATTGGTGGCGCTGACAGCCGGAGTGACAAAGCCCAGCACGCTCATCTGGAAGGGCAAAAGCAGGTTGGCCCCGGATACCCCGCCCATGGAACAGACAAAGGCCACGGCAAAGCCGGCCACAAAGGGAATCCACGGGGCCACTTCGATTCCAGCAACGGGGAAGAGCATGGGTTTGCCTCCTTTGGACGGCCTTTTGGGTCTGAACCCCGGCTCGCTTCTTGGCTGATTGAGAAAACAATGCTATTGACACGAAAAATATTTTTTTTGTGTTGATGTTCTTTTACGCCCTGTTGGCTTTGGTGTCAATTTTTCGTGATCAAACGGCAAGGTATTTTTTTGTCGTTTTACGGGCAGGCCATATTCTGCGCGTTTGAGTAATCTTGGAGTTCGCGCGACAAGGGGTGTTGTGCGACAACACAAGGAGATGGCCATGAAAGTGCATTCTGATGGAAATGTCAGGGACAGAAAAACCTCGGGAGCGCAATTTTCCATTCCTCCCGGGGCCAAGATGCTCGACTCCGTGCAACTGGCTGAACTGGAGCGTTCCTTCCGAGCCTGGGCCAGTGACTCACCGCGTGAGGACGTGCGCTTGTCCAGAAAACGTATTTTGTTCATTTTCCTTTTGATTCGGTACACCGGCGCCAAGCTGCACGAAATCCTGGACCTGCGCCTGGAGGATATTGATTTTCAGAAGCGGAAGATCAGGCTGGGAGGAGACAGGCCGGGAGAATCGCGATCCTTGGAAATTTCCGACGACTTTGCTGCGGAGTTGCGAACCTTTCTGGGAGGAGGAGCAGGCACAAGGGAACCGGCAATGTTTCGGATCGACCCGGGCCATGTCCGGCGCAAGTTTTACGAGCGCGCCGAGGACTGCGGCCTGCCCAGGGACTTCGGCAACCCCAGCGCGTTGCGCAGGTCGCGTTCCGTGGAATTGCTGCGCGGCAATCTGCCCCTGCCCGTGGTCCAAAAATTGTTGGGACATTCCACCCCCAATCTAACGGCGGCCCTGTTGGAGGTTTCCGAGGAAGACATGCACCACGCGGTCAGGCAACATCTCGACCGGGAAAGCAAACGACGCACCAGCGCCAGGAACTTTTTTTTCGGCAAGATCATCGAGATCATCAAGGGCGACATCCAGTCCGAGGTGGTTCTGCACAGCCTGGGAGGGCTGCGCATTGCCTCGATCATCACCAACACCAGCCTACGCCGGATGCGCTTGAAGGTCGGCACGTTCGTCACCGCGGAGATCAAGGCGCCCTGGGTGCATCTGGCCGGCAGGGAGGGCGTTGAACAGGTCAGCGCGGAAAACCGTCTGCAAGGCGTTGTCCGGGGGATCAACGCCGGGCGGGTCAATGCTGAGGTGGTAATGCGCCTCATGGACGGCACGGAGATCTGCGCGGTGATCACGTCGGCCGGTCTTGGGCGACTGGGGCTGCGCAAAGGCAGCGAGGTCTGGGCGCTGTTCGGGGCCTATGCCGTGATCTTGAATGTGGAATAGCCCTCATTTGCCATGGACCCCATCCAGAGGCGTAAGATTATGCGTAATCCTTTCTACTGCGGCAATGAGGTGTCCGGGGATGATTTTGCGACCGCGAGCAGGAGCTGCGTGAGCTGGCCGGGAATGTCCGGTCCGGTTTGAATGTGCGCAGCGACGGCAGAAACCTCTATCCCGGCGAGCAGCTCGGCGAAACCGGCCTGACCGCCTCCACCTTGAAAGGCATCCTGGACGGTCTGATGAAAAAGGATGTCTGCGAACGAGCGGAAGATCAATACTTCCTGGTCGATCCGTTGATGCGGCACTGGGTGGAGCGGTATACGGCGCAGCGCCTGAGGCGCTTGCCAAGAGCCTCGGCTTGCCTGCCGATCAGCTCCCCAACAGCCAACGCATTGATCAAATTTTTGAGAAAGAAGGGCCTCCGCGCCCCCCTCGCCGC